>Ga0209185_1000064_pt1 | contig 174498 bp, 168 predicted proteins | sample SidtaG_2_FD_187425 | JGI IMG/M metagenome (GOLD analysis project Ga0209185, IMG submission 187425) | Marine algal microbial communities from Sidmouth, United Kingdom - Sidmouth_Asex2 metaG (SPAdes) (version 2) | ecosystem: Host-associated > Algae > Red algae > Unclassified | place: Sidmouth... | reverse complement strand
AATCTTATTGAAAATTTGAACGGTAAGATTAGAAAATATACCAAAAACAAACTCTCTTTTCCTACAGATCAAGCCGTAATGAAATCAACTTTCTTAGCCTTGAGAGAATCAACTAAAAAATGGACTATGCCTATTAGAAATTGGGGAATTATTCTAAATCAATTTTTAACTATATTTGAAAAAAGGGTTCAACTTTAAAAAAACTAAACCCTCTATATTTTAAACTTACACACTTTACAGGACAGTGTTTAAAATATAATCCCCAAACCATGTTTTTTACACGATCTGAGGATTGTATTATGTACTACTATGAAGTAAAAGGTTTTAACTACGCACTAAAGCATCAAGATCAACATTCTTGCTGCTATCTTCTTCATGTACATTTCCTTCATGTTCTATATTAGAGCTTTCAATCCAAAAGTTAATAGCTCGGGATGCTGGTCGTTCCTTAAAAAATATATTGTTTTTAATTGTAATATCTCTTGCAAATTCCCCAGTAATGCCAAGATTACAATTCCCTTTAAATCGATTATCTTTAATTGTAATATTTCTGCAATCATTTTCTAAAAATAAATCAGGGAAATTTTCGTTATCATAATCTCGAAAAGTTAAAATAGAGATGTAAGCAAATTTCATTTTATTTAAACCTTCGTTATGTATAGTATTGTTTATTATTCCTATATCACTAGCTTTATGTTCTAAATTAATACATTCTCCATATTTTTTTTCAGGAGTGTTACCGTACAGTTTATTGTATCCACTTATAGTTATGTTTTTTGCTTTTGCAATTGCAATATTGTAAAGTCTACATTTATTAATAACGTTACCCGTAATTTGCATGTCACCCATATCAGTAACAGTTTGTTTCGCTTCTTCTGCATTGGATAAATTTCTTTTGTCAAAGGCTCCATCGGTTCCATCATTACCACAGTCAATACTTATGCCTACATCCTGTTTTCCTCCAAACCGGTTATTAATTATTTTAACTTGTTTTACTAGCGAAACATCATTGATAGAGTATTGTCTAGCAAAAAGAATCCCTTTTTTACAATTATAAAAAGAGCATTTTTCAACGGTTAAACCAGCAATTGTTAATCCTGTACCATTACCAGGGGTGCCAGTACCTACAGTAGCATTTGCAAAACCAACACTCTGTAGTGTAACGTCAGTTTTTCCATTTGTAGTAACGGCACAAGCTCCACGAGTAGCTATATTATTTTGAGCATTAATAGTTAAGTTTTTTATAGTTGTACCGTCGGCATTTATAAGTATAAAACCAGCAGTTGGTCCTGTGCGTTGGGTTAGCTTAATAAAGGTTTCTGTTTTACCAGCACCAATAATAGTTGTTTTGGTTGGGGGTAAGGGAATTTTTTATTAGATGTATAAACCCCCGCTAAAAGTTCAACAGTACCATTTGATCCAGCTTTGTTTATAGCATCAATTAATGAGGGCCTAAAAGTGTCTGGATTTTTGTCAGATACAATAATAGTCTCAATATTCGAATTAGTTCCATTAAGTGCTATTTCGGAAAGAGGATTTATTTCAGGGTCATTTTCTTTCTCATATGATGAGAATGTTAATAATATGAGAATGTTAATAATAAAAACAGATAAAAAGCTGATTTTTTTGATTAAATTGTTTATCATAATATATGGATAGTACACACAACTACAACGTTATAGTTGTATGTGGATTTACATAACTATTTTAATATCAGTTTGTTGTGTTTTTTTGTAAAAAACCACTCTTTTCAACTTTAGGTTGTTAATAAAAATTTTTAAAATTATCAAAAATTTAAGTTTAATAAAGGCCACTAAATAAGTGGTTCCAAGTATAACTTATAAAACCTTCCGTTTTTGTAGTATTTTTAACGAGTATTAATGTATAAATAAACACCTCAAAATGCAAAAATGGCTTTTTAAATCAATCGATAATAGTCAATTGATAATTTTTAGAATGCTTTTTGGCTTCTTAATAGCCTGCGAATGTTGGGGAGCAATTTTTACAGGCTGGGTCAGGCGAGGACTTATTGACCCAAAATTTACGTTTAATTTTATTGGTTTTGATTTTCTACAGCCTTTACCTGGTAATGGCATGTACTTTTATTTTGCAGTTATGGGTGGTTTAGGGATTTGTATAATGCTAGGTTACCGATATATCTTAAGTTGTATATTATTTACTTTTTTATGGGGGGGGGTATATTTGATGCAAAAAAGCTCATATAATAATCATTATTATTTATTATGGATTCTTTCAATGATTATGTGTGCATTACCTGCACACAAAGATTTATCATTAGATACAAAATTCCAATATTCGAAAACTGAAACCACAATGCCAAAGTGGGTTTGGTTCCTTATTGTAGTACAGCTAGTTATAGTTTATACTTATGCATCATTAGCAAAATTATACCCCGATTGGCTTAATTTTACAGTTGCAGCTAAATTAATGGCATCGAAAATTAATTATCCTGTTATAGGAGGGGTATTGCAGCAAAAGTGGGCACATCAGGTAATTACATACACTGGGATTTTGTTCGACATGTTAATAATACCAGCATTGTTATTTAAACCAACGCGTAAGATAGCTTTTGTTATTGCAGTGTTTTTTCACTTATATAACTCAGTAGTACTTCAGATAGGTATTTTTCCTTATTTAGCTCTAGCATTTTGTTTGTTTTTTTTTCCTGCTAAAAAAGTAAGACAATGGTTTTATCCTAAGATTAAAAAAAGTGTAGTAATTCAAAACAGTAATTATGTTAAGTCTAGTAAAGTAATTTTAGCAATATCTATTTGGCTGTTGGTGCAAATTGCATTACCATTAAGGCATTGGTTTATAAAAGGAGATGTGTTGTGGACAGAAGAAGGACATCGATTATCATGGCGGATGATGTTGCGAAGTAAAAGGGCTTCAAATGTATTTTATATCGTAAAAAAAGAAAGTTCGGTAAAAGAAAAAGTAATATTACAAGATTTTCTTACAATCAAACAAATAAATTCAATGGCAGGAAAGCCAGATATGATTTGGCAATTTGCACAGTATTTAAAAAAAGCATACAACGAGGAAGGGCTTAATATTTCGGTTTATGTGGAAAATAGAACCCGTGTAAATGGATCGGAAAGTCATCAATTGATAGACCCTTTAGTGGATTTAGCAAATGCTCAGTGGAGTTATTTTTCTCATAACAATTGGATTATCCCTCCAGAAAAGGAGTAGTAATTTAATAGTTTAAGTCGTTGTTATATTCTGTAAAATATAATTGGTCACAAACTTTATTTTCAACTCGGTTTGTTTAAATTTGTCAAAATTGCGTTAAGGATAGTAGCGGCATCCTTTTTTGTTGTTTAAGCAAAGTGAAAAAACAGCAAAAAAGATAAAGCAAATAGCCCGCCCGAAGGGAACGCTCAACTAGAAAAATAGTCCCATTATGTTGCAAGTAGCACTTATTAAAGAAAATTTTGAGCAGTACGTAATGCAGCTTAAAAAAAGAAACATTGAAGCACAACCTTTGCTGGAGCAAGTATTGTTGTTGGATGAAAAGCGAAGAAGTACGCAAACGAATATGGATGATAAATTGGCGGAATCCAATAAATTATCCAAAGAAATAGGGGTGCTTTTTAAGAGCGGAAAAGGAGCCGAAGCAAATGAGCTAAAAACTAAAACAGGAGTTGTTAAAGAGGAAACAAAACAGCTTGGGGAGGATTTGTCTGCAATCCAAGAAGAATTGAATACCCTTTTACATACGATTCCTAATATTCCACATTTAAGTGTACCTACAGGGAATAGTGATGAAGATAATAAAGAAGTTTTTGCAGAAGGTGAGATTCCGAAATTACATGATGGAGCTTTGCCACATTGGGAGTTAGCTAAAAAATACGATTTAATTGATTTTGAATTAGGCGTAAAAATTGCTGGTGCTGGTTTTCCTGTGTATAAAGGTAAAGGAGCGCGTTTACAACGTGCTTTAATTAATTATTTTTTAGATAAAAATACGGAAGCAGGTTATAAAGAAATACAAGTGCCACATTTGGTTAATTCAGAAAGTGGATTTGGAACAGGGCAATTACCAGACAAAGAGGGGCAAATGTATCACTGCGAAGTAGATGATTTATATTTAATACCCACAGCAGAGGTACCAGTAACAAATATTTTTCGAGGAGAATTGTTGCAGGAAGCAGAGTTACCAGTAACTTACACAGGGTATACTCCTTGTTTTAGACGGGAAGCAGGTTCTTATGGAGCACACGTTAGAGGATTAAATCGTTTACACCAATTTGATAAAGTAGAAATTGTACGTGTAGAACGTCCTGAAAACTCTTATACTGCTCTGGATGGAATGGTTGCCCATATTAAAAATATTTTAAGGGAGTTAAAATTACCATATCGTATTTTACGCTTATGTGGTGGGGATTTAGGATTTACAGCAGCATTAACATTTGATTTTGAATTATTTTCCACGGCTCAGGATCGTTGGTTGGAAATTAGTTCGGCATCTAATTTTGAAGCATACCAAGCAAATCGTTTAAAACTTCGTTTTAAAGATTCAGATGGGAAAAATAAATTAGCACACACATTAAATGGAAGCTCATTAGCCTTACCGCGTGTTTTAGCAGGGATTTTAGAAAATTATCAAACAGAAAGTGGAATCGAAATACCTGAGGTGTTAATACCTTATTGTGGTTTTGATAAGATTAGCTAAACACGGGAATTGTACTATAATTAATACGCATTTTGCTATCTTAGCCTAATGCGTATTTTTTTTCCTATATTTTTCTTTTTTGTTTTACAAGTAGGAGCCCAAGGCTTACATGTAGCAAATAGCTATTACAAGCAAGGCCAATTTAAAAATGCAGTATTGGCTTACGAGGCTGTATTAAAAAAACATCCTGCTAATGCTCTTGTTATCTTAGGGTTGGCAAAAAGTTATCGTCAGACGGAACAGTTTAGTAAAGCAGAAATATTGCTAAAAGAAAGTTATATAAAGCAACCAAATCAATTAGCTTTTTTGCTTGAGCTGGGTGTCACGTATAAGGTTAGGAAACAGGAGGAACTAGCTACAGCAACCTTTGATAGTGTAATTGATGCTTTGGATAATTACCGTAATTATTCTGGACAAATCGGACAATTGTTTAAAGAGTATAATTTATTATCCTATACCATTAAGTGTTTTGAAAAAGCTATGGATTTTAATCCCAATTATAATTATAGGTTGGAAATTGGGCGTTTACATGGAGAAATTGGTGATCTGGAAGGAATGTTTAGTAATTATCTGGACTATATGTTAACAAACCCAGGGTATACTAATAGCATTAAACGATTTATTGATGAGTTTATAACAGAAGATTCTGAAAATGAAGCAAATGGGATTTTTAGAAAGGTAATATTAAAGAAAAATCAAACGAAGCCAGATGTTTTATACAATGAAATGCTTGCTTGGTTATTTGTGCAACAAAAACAATACAGAAAAGCATTTGTGCAAGAACGTGCTATTTACAGACAAACAGAAAGTGGAATTCCACAAATTTTGGATTTGGGAAGTATAGCTAAGGAAGGAAATGATGAGGAAACAGCAACTGAAGCCTATTTATTTGTGCTTGAAAATGCGAATATAAATTCCTTTAAAATCAAAGCAAATCGAGCTTTATTGGATATAGAAAAAGCGAAGGCTAAACCAAATCAATACCCATCAATAAATAAGAAATATACAGCACTATTTGAAGAGTTTAGGGAGGGAAGTGAAAGTTTGCCTTTGTATTTAGATTATGCCCATTTTTTGGGCTTTAAGCAAAATAAAAAGGAGGAAGCGTTGACGTTTTTAAAGCTGCTGTCAAAAAAGCCATTTAGTGCTTTAGATAAAGCTAAAATCCAATTATTAATAGGAGATGTATTAGTGTTAGATTCAAAATTTAATCAAGCTTTAGTGTATTACACAAAAGCTCAAAAACGAGTTAAAAACCATCCACTATCGCAAGAAGCAAGTTTTAAAATAGCAAAAACAAGTTATTATAAAGGGGATTTTGATTGGGCAAATACACAATTAAATGTACTTAAGGAATCTACGACTCAGTTAATTGCTAACGATGCTATGGATTTGTCTTTATGTATTTTTGATAATACTCAAGATGAGTCAGAGGAAGGAGACGCGGCTTTAAAAGTTTTTGCTAAAGCCCAACTTTATGAGTTTCAGGAGCAGTATGACAAAGCAATTGAAGCGTATACGATTCTTTTAGAAAAGCATCAAGGCTATAGTGTAGAGGATGATGCTTTGTTTGGACAAGGAAAGCTTTTTTTGAAGAAGCATCAAACTGATCGAGCTATTACGAATTTTGAAAAGTTAATCCAGTTTTTTCCATTAAGTTTATTAATTGATGATACGTATTATGAGTTAGGTCAATTATATGAGCGTCTAAATAAAATTGAAGAAGCAAAAATGGCTTATGAGAAAATTATTTTTAATCACGCAGATAGTATTCATTTTATTGAAGCCCGGAAGTCTTACAGGAGATTACGCGGGGATGCGGTAATAAATTAGTTATACTCCCTATTGTTTATGCTGCTGTGAAGCAGAACTCGTTTCGGCTTCTCATTATATTTGAGCTAGATTTAAAATTAGTGTTGTAGCTTAAATGTATTTGTCAGTTTCTTTTAATTGTAATTCTCAAAATTAATACCTTTTAATAACAAACTTGCTGTAGCAGGATTGGTGGCTAAGGGCACATCGTATACATCACATAAGCGCATCAACATAAAAATATCTGGTTCGTGTGGGTGTTTTGCTAAAGGGTCTCTGAAAAATAAGACCATATCTATTTTACCTTCAGCTACCAAGGCAGCTATTTGGGCGTCTCCCCCCTAATGATCCTGATTTTAAAGCATTAACTTCAAATCCAGCTTTTTTAGCTTTTAACCCTGTGGTACCAGTAGAAACTAGATCGACTTTTTGCTTTAATAATAGTTCTTTATGTGTGTTTAAAAATTGAACCATTTCAGCTTTTTTCCCATCATGAGCAATAATTGCGATTTTCATTAGTAGTGTTTTGTAAATCGAAAATACTCAAAAGATTTTAGATAATAAGATTAAAGGCATGAAGTCTTAAATTTGATTTTCCGTAAAATAACCACCATTCACTTTAGAGTCTTTGGTATGAAATCTTTTGAGTATTTTTGAAGCGAATTGAATCTATGAGAGGAACAGTATATAAATCTACAGGAAGTTGGTACACCGTTAAGAGCGATGAGGGGATTTTTTTTCAATGTCGAATCAAAGGTAAATTTCGTTTAAAAGGAATTAAAAGCACTAATCCGGTTGCTGTTGGGGATCACGTTATTTTTGATATTGAAGAGTTAGACGGTGTTAGTACAGGGGTAATTAAAGAAATTGAAGTTAGAGAAAATTATATTGTTCGTAAATCGGTTAACTTATCCAAACAAACACATATTATAGCTTCTAATATTGATATTGTTTTTTTAGTAATTACACTAAACAATCCACCAACATTTACTTCATTTATCGATCGTTTTTTGGTTACAGCAAAAGCATACGGAATTGAGTGTGTTTTACTATTCAATAAAGTTGATACATATACACCAGAAGAAATAGCTGAGATCAAGTATTTAGCCGATTTATATAGGAGTATAGGATATACTTGTGAAGGAGTTTCTGCAAAAACTAAAAAGAATATTGAAACTGTTTTAGAATTAATGAAAGGGAATGTGTGTATGTTTTCAGGACATAGTGGCGTAGGGAAGTCTACATTGGTTAATGCAATAGAGCCCACATTAAAGCTGAAGACAAAAGAGATTAGTGATCAGCACAGACAAGGACAACATACTACAACTTTTGCAGAAATGTATGACCTTAAAAATGAAATTCGAATTATAGATACTCCAGGAATAAAAGGTTTTGGGATAGTAGATATAGAGCCTAATGAGTTGAGTGGTTATTTCCCTGAATTTTTTGAGTTACAGTCTGAATGTAAATTTCACAATTGCCTACATAAAGAAGAGCCCAAATGCGCAATTAAAGAAGCTTTAGAAAATGAAAAGATCGCTTGGTCTCGTTATAAAAGCTACTTGCAAATTTTAGAAGGGGATGAAGAAACACATTATCGAAAAAACAATTACGAAAACGAAGACTTGTAATGCGAGTAGTTATTCAGCGAGTTTTGGAAGCTTCAGTAAGGGTTGAAGAAAAACTTATTTCTGAAATTCAAACAGGTTTATTAGTATTATTAGGAATTGAGGTTAGTGATTCCTATGAAAATTTAGAATGGTTAATAAAAAAAGTGTCACAATTGCGTATTTTCCCTAATGAAATGGGTAATATGAATCAAAGTATATTAGATGTTGAAGGAGATGTGATCGTAGTAAGTCAATTCACTTTATATGCAAGTACAAAAAAAGGGAATCGCCCCAGTTTTACAAATTCAGCAAAACCAGAAATAGCAAAACCGTTGTATGCCGATTTTGTTAAAGCGCTAGAGCTTAAGTTGGATAGAAAAGTAGGAACTGGAATTTTTGGAGCAGATATGAAAGTAAGCTTGATTAATGATGGTCCTGTTACGATTTGTATTGATTCGAAGAATAGAGTTTAGTATTAGGTAGTGAGTACAAAGTATTCAGTAAAAAAAGTGAAAAACAAAAAGTGATGAGTGAAAAGTAGTAATAATAGTCATTCGGAATTTATTTCAAAATCTCCTTTAGCAGTTTATTCGAATTATTTTTATTTTACGGATAACCAAAAACAAAGTATTCCAAAAAAACAATCAACTAAAAACCAACAACTATCAACTAAATACATAAATTTGCGATTCTAAATTTAGAAATTCAATGTACAGAAGTCATAACTGTGGAGCATTACGTGCTAATGATATAAATACAGAAGTAACCCTTTCGGGATGGGTGCAAAAATCGAGAGATAAGGGATTCATGATTTGGGTGGATTTACGTGATCGATACGGAATTACACAATTAATTTTTGACACAGAACGCACGCCTGCAGCAATGGTTGAAAAAGCGAAGACTTTAGGGCGTGAATTTGTAATTCAGGTAAAAGGAACAGTTATAGAGCGTGAATCTAAAAACAAAAATATTCCAACTGGCGAGATTGAGATTTTAGTGCAGGAATTGATTGTGTTGAACGAATCGGAAACGCCACCTTTTACAATAGAAGATGAAACGGATGGAGGAGAGGATATTCGTATGAAGTACCGTTATTTGGATATTCGACGTAATCCAGTAAAAGAAAGTCTTATTTTTCGAAGTAAAGTAGCAAATGAAGTTAGAAGTTATCTTACTGAGCAAGAATTTATTGAGGTAGAAACACCTTATTTAATTAAATCAACACCTGAGGGAGCTCGGGATTTTGTAGTGCCTTCTCGTATGAATGAAGGGCAGTTTTATGCTTTACCACAGTCTCCACAAACCTTTAAGCAGTTACTTATGGTTGGAGGTATGGATAAGTATTTTCAAATTGTAAAATGCTTTCGGGATGAAGATTTAAGAGCCGATCGCCAACCAGAATTTACGCAAATTGACTGTGAAATGGCATTTGTTGAGCAGGAAGATATCTTAAATATTTTTGAGGGTTTAACAAAACACTTATTGAAGAAATTGCACAATTTTGAAATAGAAAACTTTCCGCGTATGTCATTTGATGATGCGATGAAAACCTATGGTAATGATAAGCCAGATATTCGTTTTGGGATGAAATTTGGAGAACTTAACGAAGTAGCGCAACACAAAGAATTTAAAGTGTTTAATGATGCAGAGTTAGTTGTAGGTATAGCGGTGCCAGATGGAGCGAATTATACGCGTAAGGAAATTGATAAATTAATAGATTGGGTAAGGCGTCCACAAGTAGGAGCTTTAGGTATGGTATACGTAAAGTGTAATGAAGATGGTACATACAAATCTTCCGTAGATAAATTTTATAATCAAGGAGATTTAGCAAAATGGGCTGAAGCCACAGGTGCTAAAGCGGGGGATTTAATTTGTGTGCTTTCTGGAGGGACAAATAAAGTAAGGGCACAATTAAGTGCTTTACGTATGGAATTAGCAGAACGTTTAAATTTACGTAACCCTAATGAGTTTGCCCCTTTATGGGTAGTTGATTTTCCATTATTAGAGTTGGACGAAGAAACAGGACATTATCATGCAATGCACCATCCATTTACATCGCCCAAACCAGGACAGTTGGAATTGTTAAATACAAATCCTGGTGCGGTTAAAGCAAATGCTTACGATTTAGTGTTAAATGGTAACGAAATTGGAGGAGGTTCCATTCGTATCCATGATAAGGAAACACAAGCGGTAATGTTCAAGCATTTAGGCTTTACCCCTGAAGAAGCTGAAGCTCAATTCGGGTTTTTAATGGACGCATTTCAATATGGAGCACCACCGCATGGAGGACTAGCTTTTGGTTTGGATAGATTGGTAGCCATATTAGGAGGTCAAGAAACTATCCGTGACTTTATTGCTTTTCCAAAAAATAATAGCGGTAGGGATGTAATGATCGATGCACCAGCATTTTTAGACAAGCAACAATTAAACGAATTAAATATCGCTTCAAATATTCAAGAATAATTTATTTGTAAAATATATAGTAGAGCCTTGTGTTTTTTATCACAGGGCTTTTTTTGTATTAGTTCATCCGTAAAAAGTACAGCATAAAATTTTTTGTTTTTATTTCTTTAAAAACGTTAAATCCAAATCGCTTATAAATACGGAGGTTTTGATCCGTGGTGGTTTCGATAATTACAGGCAATTCATTCTGTGAATATTCGTCAATTAGCTGTTTTATTAATCGGACTCCAATCCCTAGTCCGTTGACTTCGTTTTTAGCCCCCATAATTACAGGATGTATATAAGGGGTGTTAATGTGGTGTTTCTTCAATATAGCTTGTCTTTTTAACACCTTAAAAACATTACTCAAGCCAACACATTTAAAAGCCAGTTTTATTTGCCAAAGTATTTCGTTAAAAGTTAATTTTTCAGTGTGCGGATATTTAAATAAAATACATGCGTCTTTATTTTTAGAAATCCGAATTTCGCCAAATGCCATACAATTTTCAAATAGGTATTCCATCAAGACTTTTATGCGTTCACTACGTTTTTTGTCTTGCTTAACTATAAAATTTATAGAGTTGGCTTCCTTTATAGGTTCAAAAGCCGAATGTAAAATAGATACAATATGATCTTTGTCCGAAGGTGTAGCTTTTATCATTAATGTAAAAATATTATAATTTTATTTTTAAAGCTAAATCATAAGTAAAATTATATGGAGACATTAAATTTAATATATTTAAATTTGAATCGAATACAGCAATTATGTCTGTTTAATGAATTTTAAAAAGCAAATTACTAAGTTTTTAAAATGGAGATACCGATATATCTCAGATAAAAACTTTACGCTGATCTTAGCTGTTTTAGTAGGCTTTATTGCGGGGCTTTTGGCAGTGTTTTTAAAAAACACAACTCACTTTATAGAGTTATTACTTCAGCGAGATAATATTCTTTTCAATCAATCTTTCTATTTTATTTTACCAGGTGTAGGGTTATTGTTGGTTTACGTTTTGAACAAATATATTTTTCACCGTTTTCCAGGACACGCTGTGCCAACTATTCTTCACTCATTATCAAGAAGAAATGGAATTATCAAAAATATTAAAATTTATTATCCTTTAATAGTAGCACCATTAACAGTTGGCTTTGGTGGGTCTACAGGGTTACTAGGTCCGGCAATTATGTCGGGAGCATCAATAAGTTCTGCATTAAGTACATTATTTCATATAGATAATAAAACCAGAACTTTGCTATTTGGTTGTGCGGCTTCAGCAGCTATTGCCGCGGTATTTCATTCGCCAATTGCAGGAATTATTTTTGCAGTTGAGGTGTTAAGTTTAGATTTAACTTTAGCCTCTTTGTTGCCTTTGTTATTAGCATCACTTTCAGGAGTAGTAACCTCATATTTATTTTTAGGAGATGAGGTGTTATTTCGTTTCAGTGTAACCGAAAATTTTGAGCTCAATGATATTCCGTTTTATATTGTTTTAGGTATTGGTACTGCTTTTGCATCTGTTTACTTTACCAAAATGTACTTTGGAATACAAGCACTATTAAAAAAAGGAACCACTCATTTTCAGCGTTTAGTAATTGGGAGTATTGCAATTGGAGTATTGTTGTTTTTTATTCCGCCATTGTACGGGGAGGGTTTTAGTTTTATTAATAGTTTGCTTTTAGACAATCATATTGAAGCTATCGGGAAAACGTATTTGGATAATTTGCTAGATAATATTTGGGTGGTTATAGCAGTTTTAATTGGTATAACGATTTTTAAAGCTGTAGCAATGACAATTACGCTGGCTTCAGGAGGAGCAGGAGGAATTATAATTCCAACCTTAGTGGTAGGAAGTACAATTGGTAATATAGTTGCTAAAACTATTAATAACTTAGGTTTTAATATTCATGTATCAGAAAGTAATTTCACGTTAGTTGGAATGGCAGGGTTAATAGCTGGAGTATTGCATGCTCCGCTTACGGCAATATTTTTGATTGCAGAAGTAAGTGGGGGGTATCAATTGTTTATTCCTTTAATGTTTACGGTAGCTTTCTCGTACATCATAACTAAACGCTTTGTAGAGCATTCAATCTACACTCAAGAGTTGGCTAAAAAAGGACAATTAATTACACATGATAAGGATGAAATGATTTTAATGTTAATGAAATTAGATTCCGTTATTGAGCAAAATTTTATTTCGATAGAGCCACAAAAAACGTTGCGCAATTTGTTGTTAGATGCGGTAGCAAAATCTTCTCGAAATATGTTTCCAGTGGTTAATGATAATAACGAATTGTTAGGGGTAGTTTATTTAGATGATATCCGAAACATTATGTTTGATCAGGAAATGTATGATAAGGTAAAAGTACACGAATTGATGAAGCAAGTTCCCGAAATTATAAATTACGAGAAGGATACGATGAAGTCGGTAATGAAGAAATTTCAGGATACTAGCGAATGGAATTTACCCGTGTGTAAAGAAGGTCAGTATTACGGTTTTGTGTCCAAGTCAAAAATGCTTACTTCTTACAGAAGGAAGCTAATTAATTTTACAAGATAAATTATAGGGATGAAACATATAGTTCGAATTGTTGTGTTTGCAGAAGTAGTAGTGCTGGTTACTGGAGTATATATAAAAAACACAAGCAATAATGCGCTTGGAACTAAGGTTATTGGTTTTAGTGCGCTGGCTTTAATGTTTGTAGTTATGCCGGTATTTTTGATTTACCGATTTAGTAAGAGTAACAATCAAAGTAGATCTATTTTTAATCCTTTAGAGAAAAATAAAGAGTTGGAAGATTTTATATCAAGAAAGGAAGATTAACAAACAGTTTGATTAAAAAAAAGCTGCATTTGATATTAATATCAAATGCAGCTTTTTTTAATGTCTAATTTCACTCTAATAAACAACAATTTTTTTAGTAATTAAAACGCCACTTTTATTTTTAATTTGAAGAGAGTAATGGCCAGGGCTGTAATTGCTTAGATCAATGTTAAGCGCCATTTTGTTGTTGCTAATTTTTAAATTAGTAACAGTAACTCCCAATGAATTTATCAGTAAAACGGTATCCACAGAAATGTCAGAATTATTTAAATCAATTGTGAGGGTTTTATTAGTAGGATTGGGGTATATGGCTATATTTTTCTGATTAAAGCTTGGCTCGTCAACACTTAAGATGGCTCCTTGTAAGTTATCCATTTCAAGTGTTGCGAGCCCATTGGTTGCTTCCCAAAAGTTGTAACTTTCCGTTCCATCAGATGAGTTTCTGGAAAACTTTTCGGCATCAGTATTAATTAAATTCCATTCTGCAGTAGTAAGAGGAGTATCTGTAAGAACAATTACTAGTGATTTGAAATTCTTCTGTGAAGATGTGTTCTTTGGTTCTCTAGGGCCTAATAAGGCTTCTAAACTTTCAGGGGTATAGGTCTTTTTTTTAGAAGCAGTAAAGTTAAAGGTGCCATTGTCATTATCAGTGAAAGAGCTAATACCTGAAAAAGTATTAAAATCCGAAACTTCGGAAATAGGAATTAATCCCATTAAATAAAGCTCTAGTTCGTTGTATGGAATATTGTTACCTCCATTTGCAAAAGTACCAAAGGAATTTACTGTATAGGAATTACTTCCGTTATCTATTAACGTGTTTTGATCAAAACCGCCAAGCTGACCCCTAGAGCTGCCACCTGTAAAACCCCAATGAGTTTTGAAATCTTTTTCCTCTGAAGCTACATTGTTACCAAAAGGTACTGTTCTTGTTGGAATTCCGTAATTACCCCAATTATGGAATAATTCGTGGAGGGAAGGGCCACTGGTTAAAAAATCTAATTGACTTAGTTGTATGATGCTTTGTAATTTTCCCGATGAGCCGTAAAAAAACGAGTTGTCGTAAAGATCAAGTTTAAGTCCAGTAGTTGCATTGGAGATTTTCCAAAGTCGTCCAAAAGCTAGATTTGCAGGTTTTTCAGATTCATTTAAAACTAAAAAAATAAAATCAAAATCATCCGTAAATTTTTTGTAAATATCTTTAAATAAATTTTCGCTAACAGTTTCGTCTTTTTTAAACTCATTTTTAGTTTTCCAGTCACTATACTCTGTAGGAGTCATTAAAAGTGATGCAACCCTTCCATCTTCGTGAATTTTAATAGTGTGCGTTTGTCCTGCTAAGGATACAATGCCAAATAGGCTAGCTAAAAGTAAAAATGCTTTTTTCATGTTAGTTGTAATTGTAGTCTAATCCTTAGTGGGGTATAAAGGATTTAATAGAAAAGACTTTGGTTCAATAGTTTTTTGATTATAGTCTAAAACGTGATTATTCTGATTTTATTGGTTTAAAAAATAAGAGAGGCAATTACTATTTGTTTAGGTTGGGCTTAGGTTTTTTTTATTTACAATAAGATGTTACGTTTATTGCTTGAACCTAAGAGCTATAGAATCATAAAAAAAAGAGTGATACCTATCTTTTTAGTAGTAAAATTGAATTTTATGATAACGTATTTTGTTAAAAATAAATATTTTAAAGTAAATTAAAAAAAAGCAATCAAACTAATATGAACTTTAGAATTCCCAAATTCAAATGGGATACTCGAGCTTTTTCCGTTAGCGTAATTTAATTTAAACAATCCTGCTTTAGTAAGCATTCCAAAACCAACTCCAAAACTAGTAAGCTTATTACTTCCAACAATATTTGAGGCAGCAGTAGTTCGAGGGGATTGATTATCAATAAAAGCAAAATCAATAATAGAATGCACGTAAATAGTTTCATTCAATTGAAATCGATATTCGGTATTTAATACGTTGAATAGGGAGGCACGAAGACTATTTTCCTCAAAACCACGAATAGATAAAATACCTCCAAGACGATATAATTCATTAGGAAAGTAATTGTTGGATTGAAAAAACTGAGCGTTATTAGCTATATAGATGCTGTTCCTTTGATTTAGCTGAAATATTTGCTGCACATTTAAGCTTAATTTATGTTGGTTTATGTTCCCTTGTTTTCGATTTCCTGCCTCTGCACCAAAAACAATTTTTGTTTTTATAGGGAATAGTAATGAGGCTTGTCTGTAAATATATCTAATTTCACTATTAAAAAAGGTAGCGTCAAAATTCTGATTAATACTTACTAGATTTTCATTTTCATTAAGGTCTGCGGATTCTGTTTTTTTATACCCCAGAAGCGTTTCAATTTTTGGAGAAAAAGCATAGCTAAAACCAATATTTTGAGTGGTTGAAGAAAATTCATCTTTTTGACGAAAAATTTCTAGCCCTGCTTCTAGGCTTAGGGGAAGATCAAATATATACGGGAGCTTTGTATTCAGTTTAAATTGTTGTTGTTCTTCTGAGTCACTCTTGTAAATTAATGCGATTTCTTCGCCAAAATTTAAGTTGTTAACTAGATTTAAATTTAAATAACCATCCAACACCAAGTTGCCATTTTCTTCATCAGTAGAAAACCCTAAAAAGCCATCAAAGTTATTTGCGACTTTCTTTTTAAGATATAAGTACAAAACAGTTTGATTTGTGTTAAATAGAATTTCGGCAGGTCTCGAATTATTTGCAAAAGGCAAATTATTTATTTGTAGGGTTTGTTCCTTAATTTTTTTATTTTGAAAAAGGGTTCCTTTTCGAAGATCTACATAATGTTTGAGAAACCCCAAAGGAAATTTAGGATAGCCTTTGACAACTAAGCTATCAATAATTCTTTTTTTCTTAGTAGTTATGTTGAGATAAGCGGATAAGGTGTCTTGTTTTTTTTTAAAATCAGTTAGTTGAGCACTGTTAAATGGGTTTCCAGAGTTAGAGTAAATTTGATTTATGGTTTTCATTAATAATTGAAGTTGCGCAACTTTAAAAATATTTTTTGATTTGGAGTTAATAGGTGTCGCCTTTTTTTTGACTTCCCTTGGAAGGGAATCCCAATTGTTAATTTTAATAAAATTTGTTTTTTCTGTTTTAATTAATCGAATTCTAAAAGTAGAATCATTTTCTTTAATCGGTTTTTCGAAGTAAGAAGATAAATGGCCACTTTGTTGAAGTTCTTTAGTAGTTTCAATAATATGAGTATCTATTTCTTTATAATTATTAAAATCAAGTGTGTCTTTTAATTCAGCAGATACATTATAAGTAATTAGGTATAATTTCTTTTCCTTTTTTTGAGAAAAACAGTAAAAACTATTTGCCAAAAAAAGGAGTAAAAAGTAAGAAAGAATAGAATGAAATTTAGGCATACTATTAAAATCAAAAATGCTTTTTTTATTGTTATATAGTAAAGCTTTTCAAAATTAGTGTATTAATATTTGATTTGGATAAAAATATATATACTTTTGCAAGCCCTTATGGAAAAGGGAATTAAAATAATTTATTAATCAGTGTAAAAGCAATTATGCCAACAATTTCACAATTAGTACGAAAAGGAAGAGCCAAAATAACTAAGAAGAGTAAATCGGCTGCCTTGGATTCTTGTCCTCAAAGACGCGGCGTATGTACTCGTGTTTACACCACTACACCAAAAAAACCTAACTCAGCTATGCGTAAAGTAGCGCGTGTTAGATTAACAAATGGTAAAGAGGTGAATGCGTACATCGGCGGGGAAGGACATAATCTTCAAGAGCACTCGATAGTATTAGTTAGAGGTGGAAGGGTGAAGGATTTGCCAGGTGTTAGATACCACATTGTTAGAGGAGCACTTGATACCGCAGGGGTAGCAGGTAGAACTCAGCGTAGATCTAAGTACGGAGCAAAACGCCCTAAGAAGTAAAAATTTAGTTAATTCTTGATGACTTAAGCTATAGTGCTTTTGTCAAAAACAAAATTTAAACAAAGACATGAGAAAAAGAAAGGCGAAAAAAAGACCTATACTTCCAGATCCTCGTTTTAACGATCAGTTAGTAACACGCTTCGTAAATATGATGATGTGGGACGGTAAGAAGTCTACAGCTTTCAAAATTTTTTACGATGCAATTGATATCGTAGAGGAAAAGAAGACAGATGAAGAAAAATCAGGTTTAGAAATTTGGAAAGAAGCATTGTCTAATGTAATGCCACACGTTGAGGTTCGTAGTCGTCGTGTAGGTGGAGCTACATTCCAAATCCCTCATCCAATACGTCCAGACCGTAAGATTTCAACTGCTATGAAGTGGTTAATCTCTTTTTCGCGTAAGCGTAATGAGAAGTCTATGGCTTCTAAATTAGCTTCAGAAGTTTTAGCAGCAGCAAAAGAAGAAGGTGCGGCAGTTAAAAAGAGGGTAGATACGCACAAGATGGCAGAGGCAAATAAAGCATTCTCACACTTTAGAATCTAATTTACGATGGCAAGAGATTTAAAACTTACAAGAAATATTGGTATTGCTGCGCATATTGATGCCGGTAAAACTACTACTACAGAGCGTATTCTTTATTACACAGGAGTTTCTCATAAAATTGGAGAAGTACATGATGGTGCTGCAACAATGGATTGGATGGAGCAAGAGCAAGAGCGTGGTATTACGATCACATCTGCTGCTACAACTTGTGAATGGAAATTCCCTATAGAAAATGGTAAAGCTACGGCTGATACTAAAGAATTTCATTTTAATATTATTGACACACCAGGTCACGTAGATTTTACTGTAGAGGTAAATAGATCTTTACGTGTGTTGGATGGATTAGTTTTCTTGTTTAGTGCAGTAGATGGTGTTGAGCCACAATCTGAGACTAACTGGAGGCTTGCTGATAACTATAAAGTGCCAAGAATTGGTTTTGTGAACAAAATGGATCGTCAAGGTTCTGACTTTTTAGGTGTTTGTAAGCAAGTTAAGGACATGTTGAAGTCTAACGCAGTGCCAATTGTTTTAAATATTGGTGACGAAGAAGATTTTAAAGGTATTGTTGATTTAGTAAAAAACCGTGCTATTGTATGGCATGATGATACTCAGGGAGCTACTTTTGATGTTATCGATATTCCTGAGGATATGAAGGAAGAAGCACGTCAATACCGTGCGCTACTTATTGAAGAAGTTGCGGGTTATGATGAAAATCTTTTAGAAAAATTCATGGAAGATGAAGATTCAATTACAGAAGAAGAAGTGCACAATGCGCTTAGAGCTGCTGTAATGGATATGGCTATTATTCCTATGATTTGTGGGTCTGCGTTTAAAAACAAAGGGGTACAGTTCCTATTAGATGCTGTATGCCGTTACTTGCCTTCTCCAATGGATAAGGAGGGTATTGTTGGAGTTAATCCAGATACAGAAAAAGAAGAGCTTCGTAAGCCAGACGTAAAGGAGCCTTTTGCTGCTTTAGCATTTAAAATTGCTACCGATCCTTTTGTAGGACGTTTAGCTTTCTTTAGAGCGTATTCTGGTCGTTTGGATGCAGGATCTTATGTGTTGAATAACCGCTCTGGTAAAAAAGAGCGTATTTCACGGATTTATCAAATGCATGCAAATAAACAAAATGCAATTGATTTTATAGAGGCTGGAGATATTGGAGCTGCTGTTGGATTTAAATCGATCAAAACGGGAGATACACTTACAGCTGAAAAGCATCCTATTATTTTAGAATCTATGGACTTCCCTGATCCCGTAATTGGTATTGCGATTGAGCCAAAAACTAAAGCAGATGTAGATAAATTAGGTATTGGCTTAGCTAAATTGGCTGAGGAAGATCCTACATTTACTGTGCGTTCGGATGAAGCTTCAGGACAAACTATTATATCAGGAATGGGGGAACTTCATCTTGATGTTATTGTAGATCGTTTAAAGCGTGAGTTTAAAGTTGAAGTAAACCAAGGTCAGCCTCAGGTAGAGTACAAGGAAGCGATTACTCAGTCAGCAGAACATCGTGAGGTTTACAAGAAGCAATCGGGTGGTCGTGGTAAATTCGCAGATATCGTATTTACAATCGAACCAGCAGATGAAGGTATAGTTGGACTTCAGTTTGAATCTGTAATTAAAGGAGGAAACGTTCCTAAGGAATTTATCCCTTCAATTGAAAAAGGATTTAAAATGGCAATGGCAAATGGTCCATTAGCAGGTTTTGAGGTGGATTCTATGAAGATTACATTGAGAGATGGATCTTATCACGATGTGGATTCGGATCAATTATCATTTGAATTAGCGGCAAAATTAGGATTTAAAAATTCTGCTAAAGCTGCTAAAGCTGTAATTATGGAGCCAATTATGAAATTGGAAGTAATTACGCCTGAAGAAAATATGGGTGATATTGTGGGCGATTTAAATCGCCGTCGTGGACAAATGAGTGATATGGGTGATAGAGCGGGTGCAAAAACCGTAAAAGCTACTGTTCCTTTATCTGAAATGTTCGGATACGTAACAACATTAAGAACGTTGTCTTCGGGTAGAGCAACATCTACTATGGAATTTTCTCACTATGCTGAAACTCCATCTAATGTCTCTGAAGAAGTAATTAAAGCTGCTAAAGGAGAATAATCTTTAAAGTTAAGAATCATGAGTCAAAAAATAAGAATTAAATTAAAATCTTACGATCATAATTTAGTAGATAAATCTGCTGAAAAGATTGTTAAGACGGTTAAGAGTACTGGTGCTGTAGTAACAGGTCCAATTCCTTTACCAACACATAAAAAAATATTTACTGTATTACGTTCTCCACACGTGAATAAAAAATCACGTGAGCAGTTCCAGTTAAGTTCATTTAAAAGATTGTTAGATATTTATAGTTCATCTTCTAAAACTATCGACGCTTTAATGAAATTGGAATTACCAAGTGGTGTCGAAGTAGAGATTAAAGTGTGATAATTTTCAACTTACAATATGTAAAAGCCTCAATAGAAATTTTTTCTATTGAGGCTTTTTACTATAATTAGTATTGGTTTAAAAAGGTTTTAAATTTTTATTACAATACAATTTGTCGAGCTTTAAATATTACGAGGCTGGACATCTTAATACTTAAAATATGCAGCACTCGTAACTAGAATTTAAGTATAATTATTTATTGAAAAGAATAACTTACTACTTGTATGGAAGGTGTTTTAACACTAGTAAAAGACCAGATTGTATTAGGGAATCTTACAGTGTAAGATTCTTTAATAATATATAATCCATCGCTATCTGTAAGAACATCGTCAATAGCTGAAAATAATGGAGCTACGCTTAAATTCAATCCCCAATCTCCAGTTGCTGAAAATTTTAAAATACTTTTAGTTTTAGAATCTACATTAACATAATGAATAATACGAACTATTCTAGAATCGTCATCAAGATCTTGAATTAGATATTGTATAAAGTTGTTGCGGTTTGGATTTGCTTCGTCGTCGCTAGGATCATTTACATTATAATGGAATTGAACTCGAATTAGTTTGAAGTTAAGCGAATTTAAATTTTCGTTTGTCTGTTTTACTAAAGCTTGAAATGCTTTTGAAGTACTAGTGTTTAAATTTTCATCAATGTAACCATATACATTATTTAAACCACTAATCATTTCCTTGTTGTCATCGGTAAGTATTAGAGGTTTGTCTAAAAATGCTATATGAATACTTTTGTTATCGGCTTCATTACCTCCGATGAATAAATCAGAGCCGGATTCTTGTAAATCAAGATTGAAAATTTCGGTATTTAAAACCTTTATAGGTTTATTAAAAGCAATACCATTAGGTGTCAAATTAAAAGCAAAGGTTTCGTTAACGCCATCTTTATCCGTGGCTAAAATTATTCTTCTTAATAAATCGAATCTAGTACCAGTAAATAGCTCATTAGCACCGTTAAACCTTTTTTCAAAAGCTAGAAAAACAGAGCCATCAGGGGACTCAAGTCTATCATTTAGTTTAGATAAAACTGCTCTATTTTGTTCAATTATATTGATGTCTTCGGTTGTCATTCTCGATAACTTTATATCAGGTTGTTTGGAAACAAGATTATCATCTAAAAGCCTTACATCCCTTAGTATAATAGTATCAGTTTTTATTTCTTGCACTAAAAACTGAAAATTACCAAAATACCCTTCTCCTATAAGACTATCATCAGGGACAACATCTCCAGACGCTAAGTCATGTACTTTACTTCTTTCATTAAATGTTAATTGGATTGTCGACCCCAAATTTATTTCATAACTAGAAGTTTCAAATGAGGTATCATCATCAAAGTCCGATTTTATTTCAACTTTATTATCTTCTAAAAAACGAAAAACATAAGTAAAGCCACCAACCTGTGAATCATTAGGGAAATACACAAATTTCCATCCATTTTCTGCGGACTTGAGCAGGGTGTTGACTTCTTCAATCTTACTTTCTATTCTTTTTGTAGGAGCTTTTTCGAATAAAGAATCGGGATTGGTATCATTCTCGCAACTTATACAATATATGGCTAGCAGTAGCCAAACAATTTTTTTTATTAAATGTCTCATTTATTCTTCGTTTGAAATTGTTAATGTGTTTTTTGCAACTTCAGCTTGTAGTTCGTAAATATCAATTCCTAATTCAGAATTATAATAATCAGCAACAATAGCTTCTTTTTGTCTAATTAAATTTCTAGCGTTCACAATGGGAATTGCATCAATAATAGCATTATAGGTTTTATTGTCATTGGATAGCATAATTCTCACCATTTCAGCAAAGTCTTCACGAACATTCAATCTTGCATAATTTGATATAAATCCGAGTTCTCGTGCTTCAGTTATAGTAGAATTAAACCATTGTGAAGTATATTGAGAAGGTGTAATATTTCCATAGCGTTGCTCATCAAATGGAATAGTTTGATTTAAAATATGTACATATTCATGTTGAGCAGTACCTATAAATCTATTTATATTATCAGCATTACTTAGGTCTAAATTATCTGTTTCAAAAAAGGTAACTCTTGCACCAGCTTCAGCAATACCCAAAGTGGCAGTCCCACTTCTATTAAAGTTTTGATTTCCAATTAAAACAATTTCTCTTGGCGAAATATTAGGAACAAAAGTAGCGCCTCCTATTTTGGTGTAGGGATCAAGCCATACGCTTTTTATTACTTTAAGAGCTGGGGTTATTGATGCTTTTCGGGGAGGAACTAAAAAACGGTTGAGATCCACAGACGCCTCTTTCCAACTATATATAATATCAATATTATATGGATTAATAAAATCATTTTTTATTGTTAAATCAATATCGGATAATTCATTTTCAGGAATTTGGGGCGTTTTCAGTAGGCTTTCTGTTATTTTTTCCTCTTTTTGGCATCCAAACACTAAACAAACTAATGCTAGCATTCCAATTAAGTAACGGTTACTTGTATTTTTCATTTTTTTTATTTATCTAGGGTTAGCACTCAGTCCTTTTTCAATAGCAAAAGATGGTATTTGTAATTGTCTTCTAGGGTCATTAATTTTTAAACTAAAAACATTTGAAGTCCTAATAAAAGTATGATTTACAGGGATATTAAATCTTCTAACATCAAACCAACGTAAACCTTCCTGGCAAAATTCGCGACGTTTGGCTTCAAGAATGGCTTGTATATATGAGTTTTGTTTAGTATTAATATTATAAAAAGCTGAAAAATCACCATTAGAAGCAGGGTAAGCATCAGTTATTATTTTATCGGTTAATTTATCCGTACTAGAGTTATAATTTATGGATCTTATTTCAAAGAAAAAATCAAGATCAGACCTAGAGTTATCATACTCATTTAGCATAGCATAAGCTTCGGCTCTATTAAACAGTACTTCTTCTCTTGAAAAAAGTGCTATTGATATATAGGGATCACCAATATTGGCGATAACATTTGTAACGTCAAAAAATTCATCAAATTTTGGCAAATTATTAGCACCATCACGACCAAAAATGCTATACACCCATCTTCTACCTACAAGATTGTTTCCATTAAATAATTGTGCGGTCATTTCAGTACTTAAAGCAAAATTTGCATTGACAAAATTTCGTCCATATAAAGACTCTGCAAAAACGATTAATAAGTTACTAGATTCATTTTTCGAACCGTAAAGAGCTGTTCTATTTGTATAATCTAAATTATTATAAGTATTAATGTAGTCTCTAAAATTAAGAGGATTTTTGTCTATAAGTTTTGAGCTGTAATCAATAACTTTTTTCCATTCCCCTTTGTATAAATAAAATCTAGAAGCAAATGCATAAGCAGCATCTGGAGTCCAATGGAATTTGGGTTCTTCATATTTATTACCCACTAGCTCAATACCTCTTAAAAGATCGCGTTCAATTTTATCATATACATCTTTAACAGTATTTCTTATATAATTTGGCGTGAACTCGGTTTCCGGAGATTCAATATATGGGATTCCTAAATCATTAGGTGCTGTGTTGGGATTATAAGTTTTGGCCCATAAATTAACTAGCATAAAATGCCCATATGCTCTAGCAAGTAGTGCTTCACCCTCTAAAGGTTCGGATTCAACTGTAGACCCAAGTTCTTTAATACTTAGTAGTGCCTGATTTGCATGAGCAATAGAGTTATAGCAACCATTCCAGTAATAATTTGGATAGTCTAATTGAAGGGAAACATCTATATCCTGGTATTGATAAAGTGCACGGTTTAACTCCTGAGGAGTACCTGATTTGTCTCCAACATTATCCGATAATGTTTCAGCAATTTCTAGATAGCTTACGGTTGGATAAGCATTAGTTAAAAGCTCGCTGATATCATTTAAATCATTAATGAATGTCCTGTTGTCAGGTGTTTCAGACAAAAACTCTTCACAACTTATCGTAGATATTAGAGCACTTGTTACAAGTATTGTTTTAATTAATTTTTGCATTGTTTTTTTTTAAAAATTAATGTTTAGTGATAGTGAATATTGTCTTGTGATAGGGAGGGAAACTCCACCTGATCTAAAAAATTCAGGATCCTGGCCATTTAGTTTGTCGTCAGAATACAGAAGTAACAAATTAGTACCTGAAAATCGTAAATTCATACCTCCAAGGCCAAGTTTTTTTACAAGATCTTTTGGGAATCCATAAGTAAAGCTAATATTTTTTAGTCTAACAAAGTCTCCGTCGGCTACACGTTCCGTGGAGTTGTTATAGGCTATGATAGATCGGAATTCATTAGTAATATTATTTACTTCTCTTACGCCTAATAAACTTGGTATTTTAGTTGTTTTTTCATCACCAGGAATTATCCAACGATTAATAGCATCTTTTCTAAATACGCCAATATCAGTAAATTCAAAATTCCCAGAGTTACCTATATTTATGGGATAAAAATCATCTAAGCGTATCTTGTTTCCAGCAGAAGCTGATATAAAAACAGATAAAGAAACATTTTTATAAGTAAATGTATTTGTAAAGCCTCCAGATTTTGTAGGCTCAACAGGACCATGATAAATCAAATAATCAGTTATATTATCAACAGCTTGAAAGTCTGCTCCTGTAATTTCATTATTTAAGTTACTAGTATTTTCAGGGAAATTAAACCTAGGTAATCCACGGTCATCTAAACCTTTAAAATCAAAAGAGTATAAAGATTGGCGTGGTCTTCCTACAACATTACCACCAGTAGGATCAATAAGATCAAAAACCGTGGGTTTACTATTTAGTGCAGTAACCTCTTGTTTAATAACAGAAAAATTCAAACTACTTTTCCACTTAAAGTCTTTAGACTTAATGAGTGTGCCGCTTATTGCAAATTCAATCCCTTCGGTTAATAAATCAGCATTGTTACCCTCTTTTATAAATTGTCCTCCAACACCTGATGATCTAACGTTGTCAATTAAATCAAAACCATTTCTTCTAAAAATATCGGTAGTTAATCTAAAGCGATTGTTCAGTAGCCCCAAGTCTAAACCTATATTTGTTTCAAATTGCTTTTCCCAAGTTAGATCATCATTTTGAAGTTCTGTAATGTTTAAAATATTTTCTCTGTCGTTTATTAATTGCCTTCTTGTAATTTCATTCTTAATGATAGCTAATGAATTTGTTGCTGGACCAGCCGTTGCTGATAAGCCGTAGGAAGCTCTTAAACTCAAACCACTAATAACATCAATATTGTTCATAAAACGCTCCTTGTGAACATTCCATTTACCACTTATGCTATAAGTAGGTAGCCAACGGGAAGACAAAGTTTTTCCTTGGCGATTAGATCCATCATACCTTCCTGTAACAGAAACAGTGTATTTTTTATCAAAAGTGTATGTTCCTTTACCAAAAAAGGCAACAGTACGTTCTTTTTCTTGTTCAATAGAAAAATAATTATTTCCTTGCCCTAGTGTATAATCAAAAATATTAGGATCTGTAAATGGTGTAAATCCTCTTGAGTACTGTATTCCATAACCCGTAAACCTATCTTTATCACGATCAATTATTCGTATTTCTTGACCCAATAGGGCATCAACCTCATGTATTTTATTAAAACTTTTAGTAAAGTTTAAACTATTTCTTATGTAATAAGTAGTTAAACTATTATTTGTTTTTATAAATAAACCACCTAAAGGAAGTGCAGTTACAGGTTCTTTTGTAGGGTCCAATGGATCACTAAACAAAAACGGATTTGCATCTCTTATAATCGTAGGCTCCGTTGTTCTGTAAGAATTTGCAATATTTGAATCTTCCGTAATATTATGTTCTGTTTCAGAGGAAACAAATCTTCCAGAAGCCAAGAAATTATATTGAAAATTTTTGTTAAATTTATAGCTAGCATCCGCCTGAAATAAGACGTCTTGTACATTTAAATCTAAGTAATTATTTTCAAGTTCATTTAGTATATTAAAAGGGGCGTAATTGGATTGGTAATAAAATGGGTCACCATTTTTAGTGGAAGGAATCAATGCTCTGGATGTGTTTAAGGCATAATTGAAGGGATTAATATCAAACCCCCTGTTCGATGTCCCCCTAAATTCATCCTTTTCTACATCTAACGTCCCAGGGGCTTTTTGATTACGAATAGAACTTTTGCTAGATAATGTAAATGTGAATTTATCGTTTAAATAGAATGTGTTTTTAAGATTGGCAGTAAATCTTTTTGTTTCATCAGCTACGGTCCAACCAGGATCATTATAAAAACCTAACGAAGAGTAGAAAGCATTGTTTTTACCTCCTCCAGAAATTGATAAAGAGTGATTTTGTGTTAAACTTCTTTTAAATAACACATCAAACCAATTAGTATTTGCTAATTCGAATTGTTGTAAATATTGGTTTCTACCAGCAGGTGTATTTTCAACACCAAAAGTACCTTTGCTTTCATCGTATTTATTTATTTCTTGCGCTAATGGTGCAAATATACCTCCAAACCTTGACGTTAATGAAGCTGGATATTGAAAATATCCTTTAGATTGTAGCTCTTGAAGAATACCTATGTGTGACCGCGAGTCTACAATATCATACTGATTATAGTTTGGAATATCTCTAATTGTTTGCTCCAAGCTATAGTTTACTTTCATTTTTTGATTTGCTTTACCGCTTTTGGTGGTAATTACAATAACTCCATTAAGTGCTCTAGCGCCATAAAGTGACGTCGCAGATGCGTCTTTAAGTACATCGATCTTTTCAATATCATTAGGATTTAACCCCGCAATAGGAGAGGTTAATAATGTAGAGGAATCCCCTGATGTTAGATCATCTAAATCACTAGTAACAATTTCTTCTTGAATCACCCCATCAATAACCCAAAGAGGTTTAGTGTCACCAAATACAGAAGAAGCCCCTCTAATAGTAACTTTTGGAGCTGCTCCAAAAGTTCCTGTAACATTTTGTAGAGTTACACCTGCAATTCTACCCTCTAAAAGTTGGCCAGCATCTACAACACCATCAATTTTAATTTCTTCGGCCGTGATGGAAGATGTAGCCCCTGTAAACTTTCTTTTTTCAGAGGTTTCAAAGCCAGTAACTACCACTTCATCAAGCAATTCCTTACTAGCCTCTAGAGTAATATTTAATTTTTTTGGAGTTCCTTTTTTTACAACAACTTCTATAGTTTTATATCCTAGGTAGTTAAAGGTAAGTGTCTTGCCTAGGGGGACTTCGATATAGAAATTCCCATCAAAATCAGATATAACACCTTTTTTTGATCCCATTACAGTTATTGCTACCCCTGGCATAGGGGTGTTATTTTCATCAATAACAACACCGCTTATTTTTATAAGTTGTTGTTGATTGTTTTTTGTCTTGTATATTATAATTTGTTTATCTCGAATTTTAAAATTTAAATTAGTATTACCGAGAGTCTCATTCATTAGATCATTAACACCAATGTTAGTTACATCAATCGCAATTTTTTTGTTTAATTCGATATCAGTGTTTTTGTAAAATAGTTTAAAAGATGTTTCTGATTCAATAACTGTGAAAACTTCTATAACAGAAATACCATCCGATTTAATTGAAAATTTATTTTTTTGCAGTCTAACTGTAGATGCCGACAAGCAAAAGATGCTTAAAAAAACACATGATAGAGTCAAATTTATTTTTTTCTTAACACAGCGTCTTCGTGCGTTAAAGGAAGTAGATATTTTAGTGTATGCCATTCAATCTTTTTTTGAGTTAATAATTTTTTTTTAGTTTCTGTATTGTTCTTTGTAAATTAGTTTTTCGTTTTATTTAATTAATATTAGTTTATTATGAATTTTATATTCAAAGTCTATGGTTGTTTTAAAAATTTCAAGAATATCATCTAAAGATTCCTTTTTAAAATATGCAGTAAAGCGACTATTTTTTAATTTTTCGGTTGATATTTTTATTTCTACATCGTAGGTGCGCTCTAAAGTTTTTGCGATATGTCTAAAAGATTGATTTTTAAAAATAAGAGCCCCATGTAACCAAGCAGTTGTCATATTTATATCTGCTTTTGAAATGACAAGATTTTGTCTTGAACTCATGTAAGCTTTTTGGTTGGGGAATAATATTTGCTTTTTAAGGCTATGATCCATTACACTGACCTTGCCTTCCACAAGTACAATTTCATTGAAGGTGTTTTCAGGATAAGCAGATGCATTAAATTTAGTTCCAATTACAGTAGTTTTCAGACGATCGGTAACTACATTAAATGGATTTAGTGGGTCATGCGCTACTTCGAAAAAAGCTTCTCCTTTTAAATTGACGGATCGTTCATTTTCAAAAATATTTGGGAAAGTGAGTTGAGTGTCAGCATTGAGAGTAACTTTGGTGCCATCTGACAAAATTAGTTTAAACTTTTCTCCTTTAGGGACCGATATTGTAATTTCTTCAATACTACTAGAGTCCGTAGAAATAAAAATTTCATTTTTAGCTGTTACAATTAATTTAGAATGTTGACTAATTTTTAAGGTGTCGGAAGCCAATTCATTAAAATTATTTATAGTTGTTTTTTTGTTATTAGTTTGAATTATTAGTTTGGAATTACTTTCAACAAAATTTATTTTTTTATTAGTATTAAATGTGTAAAAAAATACACCAGCCATTAGTAGTGCAGATATGCATGCAGCGGCTATAGTTTTAAATTTAAAGGTATTTTGTTTTTCTAATGAAATAAAATCGGCATAATTATTTATTTTTTTAGAAAAAGCATCCCAAGCGATATTAGTATCAAATTTTTCAGTTTTCGGAGTGTCAAGTAAAAAATTTTCAAGATGAATATATTGTTCAAATTCTCGAAATAACTTTTCGTCTTCACGAATATTATTTAAGAAATGTTTTTCTTCATCATTAAGATTTTCTCCCCGCTTATTTAAAATTGAAAAAAGTAGGATTTCTTTTTTGTTAATCATTACTTGATTTTTTAATATAAACCTTCATTAATTTAATAACCCCTATGTGTTAACGTATTTTTAACACAGAAATATTACTCAATTCAACTTATCTTTGAATTATATTCATTGAAGTTTCGTTTTTGGTGAATATTTTTCAAGTATAAAAAATCATATAAGATGAACAGTATTGAATTTGAAAAATTATACCGCATGCACTACTCTAACTTATGTAGGTATGTTTTTTCTTATTGTAATGACAGGAATCTTGCAGAAGATATTGTGCAAGATTCAATGTTAAAGTTATGGAAATCAAAAAGTAATATAAATCATGTAAAAGGTATTAAAACATATTTGTATACCTCTTGCTACAGGACAATGCTTGATGATTTTAACAAAAAGAAAGATATAAGCTTGGATTTTATTACCCATAAAAAAGAGATAATCGATGGGGGAGACGAATATTATAGTGATGAGTATGATCTGAGGCGAGCTTTGTTAAAGTCAGCAATTAAAAATTTACCTCAAAAGTGTAGAGATGTTTTTATTTTGGTAAAGTTAAATAGGTTTTCTCATAAGCAAGTATCAGAAACTTTAAATATATCGGTAAAAACTATTGAAAATCAAATCACATATGCTATGAAGTCAATCCGTAAAGAGATGTTTGCGGAAATAGAGAAGAAAAAAGCGATTTAAATTTTTGTAAATATAGTATAGGTATTTTGAATTTTTTTAATAAAATATCTCATTATTACATAAATTTTACAGCATCAATGTAATTTATAATGTTCCCTTATAGTATTCTTAATTTATTATAAAACAACTGATTACGCAGGTGTTTAATTGGTAATCTTGGGATTAGTATAAGATTATGATATAATTTTTAGTCGACAAAAAGCTTTTTTAATTTAAACTTTAAAACTTTCGAGGGTATTCTGATTTTTTATGTTTATCCAGCACAGCGTAGGCTAATAAATATTGTTTTTTAGGTTAGTGATAAAAAAATCGTGCAGTATATTGTTTATTAAGAATTAATTTGTACTTTTGTAGTCGAAAATTTCTTATAAAATATAAGAATTACATGTCCTAAGCTGCGAGCGAAGGAAAAACGGTAAAAAATACATTCAGGGTCGAAGTGTTTTTGATCCTGAATTTTTTTGAATAAATATTAATTTAATAAATAAACAATGTCTGGGTTAATTGGTAAGAAAATTGGCATGACGAGCATCTTTGACGAGGCTGGGAAAAATATTCCTTGTACCGTAATTGAGGTTGGGCCATGTGTAGTTACCCAAGTCAGAACTGAAGAGGTGGATGGTTACAATGCTGTTCAGCTTGGTTTCGATGACAAGGCGGATAAGAATGCTAGTAAAGCGGCTCAAGGTCACTTTAAAAAAGCTGGTACTTCTGTGAAGCGTAAAGTTGTCGAATTCAATGGTTTTGATGAGGAGTACAAGTTAGGTGATTTGATCACTGTAGAGCACTTTACTGAAGGTGAATTTGTGGATGTTTCGGCAACGTCTAAAGGAAAAGGTTTTCAGGGTGTTGTAAAGCGTCATGGATTTGCTGGTGTGGGTCAAGCGACTCACGGTCAGCATAACCGTTTAAGAGCTCCAGGTTCTATTGGTGCGGCATCGTATCCTGCTAGAGTTTTTAAAGGAATGCGTATGGCTGGTCAAATGGGTGGTGATACTGTAAAAGTTCAAAATTTAAAAGTATTAAAAGTGGTTACGGATAAGAATTTACTTCTTGTAAAAGGATGTGTACCTGGTCACAAAAATGCTTATGTAACTATCGTGAAGTAATGGAAATAGCAGTTTTAGATATTAACGGAAAAGAAACAGGGAGAAAGGCAAACCTTTCTGACGCTGTTTTTGCTATTGAGCCTAACAACCATGCTGTTTATTTAGATGTAAAGCAATACCTGGCTAACCAGCGCCAAGGAACGCATAAGGCTAAAGAGAGAGCGGAAATTGTAGGTAGTACAAGAAAAATAAAGAAGCAAAAGGGAACAGGTACAGCTCGTGCGGGTAGTATCAAATCTCCAGTTTTTAGAGGTGGTGGGCGTATTTTTGGCCCAAGACCTCGTAATTACGGATTTAAATTAAATAAAAACGTAAAGCGTTTGGCTCGTAAATCAGCATTGTCTATCAAGGCTGGTGAGAGTGCGGTTACGATTTTAGAGAATTTTTCGTTTGATGATATTAAGACAAAAAACTTTGTGGCAGTATTAAAAGCTTTAGGCTTGGATGCTAAAAAGTCTTTATTTGTTTTAGGTGAAGCTAATGAGAATGTGTATTTATCATCTCGTAATTTGAAAAATACTGAAGTAATTACAGCTTCTGAAATAAGCACGTACCAGATATTAAATGCTGCTAATGTAGTGTTGTTAGAAGGTGCTGTTGAAGGAATTGAAACGAATTTAAGTAAATAGAAACAATGGATATCTTAATTAAACCTGTTATTACAGAAAAAGCTACAGCGGCAAGCGAGTTAAGTAATTGCTTTACGTTTGTAGTAAATAAAAAGGCGAATAAGGTAGAAATCAAAAAAGCTGTGGAAGCAGCTTATGGAGTTTCTGTTGCAAAAGTTCGTACAATAAATGTCCGTCCAGACCGTAAAACTCGTCACACAAAGACGGGTATGGTTACTGGTAAAACAAATGCTGTCAAAAAAGCAATTGTACAGGTGGCGGAAGGAGAATCAATTGATTTATATAGTAATCTTTAAGACTCAAAAATGTCAGTAAGAAAATTAAAACCAATCACTCCAGGGCAGCGATTTAGAGTAGTTAATGGTTATGACGCCATTACTACTGACAAGCCGGAAAAAAGCTTATTAGCTCCGATAAAACGCACTGGTGGTAGAAACAGTCAAGGTAGAATGACTACCCGCTACAAAGGTGGAGGTCATAAGAGGCGTTACCGTATTATCGATTTTAAACGTGACAAGCAAGGTATTCCTGCTACTGTTGCGTCAATCGAATACGATCCAAACAGAACAGCGTTTATAGCATTATTGAATTATCAAGATGGTGAGAAGCGTTACATTATTGCACAAAACGGATTAGAAGTTGGGCAAAATGTAGTTTCTGGTGCAGATGCGTCCCCAGAAATTGGTAACACATTACCTTTAAGTATTATTCCTTTGGGAACAATTATTTCTTGTATCGAATTACATCCAGGTCAAGGAGCAGTGATGGCGCGCAGTGCTGGATCTTTTGCTCAGTTAATGGCTCGTGATGGTAAATTTGCGACAGTAAAATTACCCTCAGGAGAAGTTAGAATGATATTAGTTACTTGTTCTGCAACTATTGGGGCTGTTTCAAACAGTGATCACCAATTGTTAGTTGGAGGTAAAGCTGGTAGAACTCGTTGGTTAGGTCGTCGTCCTCGTACAAGACCAGTAGCGATGAACCCAGTAGATCATCCAATGGGTGGTGGTGAAGGACGTTCGTCTGGAGGTCACCCTCGTTCAAGAAACGGTATACCTGCTAAAGGTTACAGAACCCGTTCTAAAACGAAACCGAGTAGTAAGTATATTGTAGAACGTAGAAAGAAATAAGATATGGCACGTTCATTAAAAAAAGGACCTTACATTCACTATAAATTAGAGAAGAAGGTAGCGGCAAACGTTGAGGGCAATAAAAAAACAGTAATTAAGACTTGGTCTAGAGCCTCTATGATTAGTCCTGATTTTGTTGGTCAAACGATCGCAGTACATAATGGTCGCCAATTTGTTCCTGTTTATGTAACAGAAAACATGGTGGGTCACAAGTTGGGAGAATTTTCACCTACGCGTTCTTATAGAGGGCATGGTGCGGATAAGAAAAATAAAGGAAAAAGATAGTAAGCTATGGGAGTTCGTAAAAAACAAATGGCTGATAGGATTAAGGAAGAGAAGAAGCAAATTGCTTTTGCTAAACTTAATAATTGTCCTACATCGCCTCGTAAAATGCGCCTAGTAGCTGATTTAGTTCGTGGTGAAAAAGTGGAGAATGCACTTCAGATACTTAGATTTAGTCCTAAAGAAGCATCTCGTCGTTTAGAGAAATTGTTATTGTCTGCATTAGCAAACTGGCAATCTAAAAACGAAGAAGCAAGCATCGAAGATGCAGAGCTTATCGTTTCTGAAATCCGTGTAGATGGTGGAGCAATGTTGAAAAGACTGCGTCCAGCACCTCAAGGAAGAGCACATAGAATTAGAAAGCGTTCTAACCACGTTACTATCGTTGTTGGTTCTAAAAATAATACACAAAGTTAAGGTATGGGACAAAAGACAAATCCAATCGGAAATCGCCTTGGTATAATCAGAGGATGGGAATCTAACTGGTACGGGGGTAATGACTATGGAGATAAACTTGCTGAAGACAGTAAAATCAGAAAGTATATCCATGCTCGTTTATCTAAAGCTAGTGTATCTAGAGTAATTATTGAGCGTACGCTTAAACTTGTAACCGTTACTATCACTACAGCACGTCCAGGTATCATTATTGGTAAAGGAGGTCAAGAGGTAGACAAGTTAAAAGAAGAGCTTAAGAAGATTACAAACAAAGAAGTTCAATTGAACATTTTTGAAATCAAAAGACCAGAACTTGATGCCTTTTTAGTAGGTTCAAGCATTGCTCGTCAAATTGAAAATCGTATTTCGTACCGTCGTGCAATAAAGATGTCTATTGCAGCTGCAATGCGTATGAATGCTGAGGGGATCAAAGTATTGATTTCTGGACGTTTGAATGGTGCGGAAATGGCACGTTCAGAAGGTTACAAGGATGGTCGTATACCATTATCTACATTTAGAGCTGATATTGATTATGCTTTAGTTGAGGCGCATACTACTTATGGTAGAATGGGTATCAAAGTATGGATAATGAAAGGAGAAGTTTATGGAAAACGTGAACTTTCACCTTTAGTAGGACTTTCTAAAAAACAATCTGGAAAGAACGACAGAGGCGGTCGTGGAGGAAACAATAAACCACGTCGTAGAAAATAATTTTAAAAGAAATTTTAGACAATGTTACAGCCTAAAAGAACAAAATTCCGTAAGCAACAAAAAGGACGTATGAAGGGTCTTGCTCAAAGAGGAAGCACACTTTCAAATGGGACTTTCGGAATCAAATCGTTAGATTCAAGTTTTGTAACTGCTAGACAAATTGAAGCTGCACGTATTGCTGCTACTCGTCATATGAAGAGAGAAGGTTCATTATGGATTATGATTTTTCCAGATAAGCCTATCACAAAGAAACCTCTTGAAGTACGTATGGGTAAAGGTAAAGGTGCTGTGGAATACTGGGCAGCAGTAGTTAAGCCAGGTCGTATTTTATTTGAATGCGCTGGTGTCCCTTTTGAAACTGCTAAAGAAGCATTACGATTGGCAGCTCAAAAATTACCTGTTAAAACTAAGTTAATCGTAGCTAGAGATTTTCAAGCTTAAAATTTAAGACAAATGAAACAATCAGAAGTTATAGGATTATCGATAACTGACTTGCAAGAAGAACTTAGCAAATCTAAAAAAGCGTATTCTGAATTAAAAATGGCTCACACGCTTTCTCCATTAGAAAATCCGTTACAAATTCGTAGTGTGAGAAAAACTATTGCCAGAATTGCAACTGAGTTAACTAAAAGAGAAGCTAACGCTTAATTCTGCCTTTATTATGGAAGAAAAAAGAAATTTAAGAAAAGAACGTATCGGTGTTGTTACAAGTAACAAGATGCAGAAATCTATTGTGGTTTCTGAGGTGAAAAAAGTAAAACACCCTATGTACGGAAAGTTCGTGTTAAAAACAAAGAAATATGTTGCGCACGACGAGACAAATGACTGTAACATTGGGGATACAGTAAGGATCATGGAAACACGTCCTTTAAGTAAGTCAAAATGTTGGAGATTAGTTGAAGTAATAGAAAGAGCGAAGTAAGATGGTACAACAAGAATCAAGATTAAGAGTAGCAGATAATACTGGGGGTAAGGAAGTTCTTACTATTCGTGTATTAGGAGGTACGAAGAAGAGATATGCATCTGTAGGTGACAAAATTGTTGTTTCCGTTAAAGACGCAACGCCAAACGGTACTGTGAAAAAAGGAGCAGTATCTACAGCGGTTGTTATACGTACCAAGAAAGAAGTTCGTAGAGCTGATGGTTCTTATATTCGTTTCGATGATAACGCATGTGTGCTTTTAGGGGCAAATGGCGAAATGAGAGGAACACGTGTATTCGGACCTGTTGCTAGAGAACTTCGTGACAAGCAGTTTATGAAAATTGTTTCATTAGCACCTGAAGTGCTTTAATACCTTAAAAAAATGGGAAAATTAAAGATTAAAACAGGAGATACAGTAAGAGTAATTGCTGGTAACGACAAGACAAAAGAAGGGAAGGTACAAAAAGTATTTATTGAAAAAAATAAAGCTATTGTAGAAGGTGTGAACATGGTTTCAAAACATCAAAAACCTTCTGCTGCTAGCCCTCAAGGAGGAATTATTAAGAAAGAAGCACCTATTCATATTTCTAATTTAGCTTTGGTAGATCCTAAATCAGGAGAAACTACACGTGTTGGATATAGAATCGAGGGTGATACGAAAGTGCGTTTTTCTAAAAAATCTAATGAAGTAATTTAATTATGTCTTATACAGTTAGACTTAAAGAGGAATACAGAGACCGAGTTGTTTCTGCCCTTAAGGAAGAATTTAGCTACAGTAATGTAATGCAAGTGCCAAAACTTAAAAAAATTGTTTTAAGTAGAGGTGTTGGTGGAGCAGTAGCAGATAAGAAATTAATTGATTACGCAGTAGACGAATTTACGTTAATAACTGGTCAAAAAGCGGTTTCTACTATTTCTAAAAAGGATGTTGCGACATTCAAATTAAGAAAAGGAATGCCAATTGGAGCTAAAGTTACTTTACGTGGAGAGCGTATGTATGAGTTTTTAGACCGCTTAGTTACAGTTTCTTTGCCTCGTGTAAGAGATTTTCAAGGCATAAAAGCTACAGGTTTTGATGGTAGAGGTAACTATTCAATGGGTGTTGAAGAGCAAATCATCTTTCCAGAAATAGATATTGATAAAGTTAATAAAATTAGCGGATTAAATATTACATTTGAAACTTCTGCTGATACTGATAGTGAAGCGAAATCATTATTAACTCAATTAGGTTTACCTTTTAAAAAGAATTAATTATGGCTAAAGAATCAATGAAAGCTCGTGAGGTTAAAAGAGCTAAAACGGTTGCTAAGTATGCTGAAAAAAGAAAAGCTTTGAAGGAAGCTGGAAATTATGATGCGTTACAAAAGTTGCCAAAAAATGCTTCACCTGTACGTATGCATAATCGTTGCAAGTTGACGGGGCGTCCAAAGGGATATATGCGTCAGTTTGGTCTTTCACGTGTTACTTTTCGTGAAATGGCTAATCAAGGTTTAATACCTGGGGTTCGTAAAGCGAGCTGGTAGGGAATTTTTAAAAACTATAAATGGGTGTTAGGTTCATTAAGATCGTCTTTATGAAAACCAATACCGCAAATTAATGTAAATGAATACAGATCCAATTGCAGATTACTTAACGCGTGTCAGGAATGCAAGTGCGGCTAAGCATAGAGTGGTAGAAATCCCAGCTTCTAAGCTTAAAAAAGAAATCACAAAAATATTATTCGATCAAGGATATATTTTAAGTTACAAATTCGAAGAAAGCACAGTTCAGGGTGTGATCAAGATCGCATTAAAATACGATAAGATTACTAAAGAACCTGTAATTCAGGATTTGCAAAGAATAAGTAAGCCAGGTTTGCGTAAGTATTCTGGTGCTTCAACATTACCAAGGATCTTAAATGGTTTAGGTATTGCTATCGTTTCTACGTCTCATGGAGTAATGACTGGTAAGAAAGCGCAACGTGATAATGTTGGTGGAGAAGTACTTTGTTACGTTTATTAACAGTAAAAAGACCGAAAAATGTCAAGAATAGGTAAAAATCCAGTAACTATACCGTCTGGTGTCACTGTTGAAGTGAAAGGAAGCATTGTTACTGTTAAAGGAAAATTAGGTGAATTGACTCAAGATATCGAGGGAATCACTGCTACTATCGAAGATGGTGTAATTACTTTTGAAAGATCATCAGAAAGTAAGGATCAGAAGGCAAAACACGGTTTATATCGTGCATTAATTGCTAATATGATTGAAGGTGTATCCAATGGGTTTACTAAGGAATTAGAATTAGTAGGTGTTGGTTACAGAGCTTCAAGTCAAGGACAGAAATTAGATTTAGCTTTAGGTTACTCACATAACATTGTGCTTAATTTGGCGCAGGAAGTCAAAGTAGAAACAATCTCTGATAAAGGTAAAAACCCAATTATTAAGCTTACCTCTTTTGATAAGCAATTAGTAGGGGAAGTAGCTGCTAAAATTAGAGGATTCCGTAGGCCAGAGCCATATAAAGGTAAAGGTGTAAAGTTTGTTGGTGAAGTATTAAGAAGAAAAGCAGGTAAATCTGCATAATAACTAAAGTTATGGCATTCTCAAAAGAATCAAGAAGATTAAAGATAAAAAAGCGTATTCGTGGTACTATTGCTGGTACGGCGTCTCGCCCAAGACTTTCAGTTTTTAGAAGTAATAAAGAAATTTATGCTCAAATTGTAGACGACGTAGAGGGAAAAACATTAGTTGCTGCTTCATCTCGTGATAAAGATTTGACAAGTACTTCTGGGACTAAGATTGAAAAAGCAAGTTTAGTAGGTAAAGCAATCGCTGAAAAAGCATTAAAAGCAGGTGTTGAAACTGTAGCTTTTGATAGAGGAGGTTATTTGTACCACGGAAGAATTAAATCATTAGCAGACGGCGCTAGAGAAGCAGGTCTAAAATTCTAAGAAGATATGTATCAAAAATATAAAAACGCAGAATTAGTTAAGCCTAGTGGTCTAGAATTAAAAGACCGTTTAGTAGGTATACAACGTGTTACTAAAGTAACTAAAGGTGGTCGTGCTTTTGGTTTTTCGGCTATCGTTGTTGTGGGTAATGAAGATGGGGTAGTTGGACACGGTTTAGGAAAATCTAAAGAAGTTGCAGAGGCTATTGCTAAAGGATTAGAAGATGCTAAGAAAAACTTAGTTCGTATTCCGTTAAATAAAGGAACTTTACCTCACGAGCAAAAAGGTAAGTACGGTGGTGCAAGGGTGTTATTACTTCCTGCTTCAAAGGGTACTGGAGTTATTGCTGGTGGTGCGATTCGTGCTGTGTTAGAAGCAGTAGGGGTTCATGATGTAATGTCTAAAAATCAAGGATCAAGTAATCCACACAACGTGGTTAAGGCTACCTTTGATGCTTTATTGAGATTGCGTTCGGCGAAGCAAGTAGCTGTGCAAAGAGGTATTTCTTTAGAAAAAGTGTTTAACGGTTAAAAATAAGATATGGCAACTATAAAAGTAACAAAAGTTAAAAGTGCTATTAACCGTACAGCAAACCAAAAAAGAGTTTTAGAATCTTTAGGACTTAAAAAAATTGGTCAAACTGTAGAGCACCAGGATACCCCTAACATACTTGGGATGGTAAATAAAGTTTCACATTTAGTTTCTGTTGAAACGATTTAAAAGCATAAAAGATGAATTTAAGTAACTTACAACCTGCATCAGGTTCGGTTAAAGGTCAAGGAAAGCGTTTAGGTCGTGGACAAGGTTCTGGTAAAGGTGGTACTGCTGCACGTGGTCACAAAGGAGCTAAGTCTCGTTCTGGATACTCTAGAAAGATTGGTTTTGAAGGAGGGCAAATGCCACTTCAAAGACGTGTGCCTAAGTTTGGTTTCACGAACATTAATAGAAAAGAATACCAAGGAATTAATTTAGATACTTTACAAGCATATATTGATGCTGGAAAGATTTCTCAAGAAGTTAGTTTTGAGGTATTAATAGGTGCTCGTTTAGCAAGAAAAAATGAATTAGTTAAGATACTAGGAAGAGGAGAGTTAAAAGCGAAATTGAAAGTATCTGCGCACAAATTTACTGCTACTGCAAAAGCTGCTATTGAAGCTGCTGGAGGAGAAGCAATCATTCTTTAATTCATAGCACATGAAGTTTATTGAAACTATAAAAAATATTTGGAAAATCGAAGAGTTAAAAAATCGTATTATTTTAACTCTTGGTTTGCTATTAGTATATCGTTTTGGTGCTCAAGTAGTACTCCCAGGTATTGATGCTTCTCAATTAGCAGCTTTAAATAGTCAAACCAAAGATGGGTTATTAGGTCTATTAAATGCTTTTACTGGTGGAGCCTTTTCAAATGCATCTGTATTTGCATTAGGGATCATGCCTTATATATCCGCATCTATTGTGGTGCAATTAATGGGGATAGCAATTCCGTATTTGCAAAAACTACAAAAAGAAGGAGAAAGTGGAAGAAAAAGGATTAATCAAATTACACGTTGGTTAACTATAGGTATTTCATTGGTTCAAGGACCTGGGTATGTTTATAATCTACTCAATACAATCTCACAAGATGGTGCGATTGTTATGGAAAACCAAACGATGTTTGTTGTTTCTTCCGTAATTATTTTAACTACAGGGTGTATTTTTGCAATGTGGTTAGGAGAGCGTATTACTGATAAAGGTATTGGAAATGGTATTTCACTTTTAATTATGGTGGGTATAATTGCAACTTTACCACAAGTATTTTTCCAAAACTTTATTTCACGTATAGGTGGAGCTGAAGGTGGAGGATTGATTATGGTTTTGATTGAATTTGTAGTTTGGTTTGTGATTATTTTCCTTTCAATTATGTTGGTAATGGCAGTACGTCAAGTGCCAGTACAATATGCACGTAGAACTGCGGATGGTGGATATGAAAAAAATGCTTTTGGTTTGCGTCAGTATATTCCTTTAAAATTGAATGCATCAGGTGTGATGCCAATAATCTTTGCACAAGCAATTATGTTTGTACCTGGATTAGTTGCATCTCGTTTTACTGAATCAGAAGCAGCACAGGGAATAACAACTGCGTTTGCTGATATGTTTGGTTTTTGGTATAATTTAGTTTTTGCTTTATTGATTATTGTGTTTACTTATTTTTATACAGCAATTACAGTGCCTACAAATAAGATGGCGGATGATTTAAAACGCAGTGGAGGATTTGTTCCTGGTTTTAGGCCTGGCACTGAGACAGGAGATTATTTAGACAAGATTATGTCTCAGATAACACTTCCAGGTTCTGTGTTTTTAGCATTGATAGCGATATTTCCTGCTTTTGCAAAAAATTTGTTAGACGTTCAACAAGGTTGGGCATTATTCTTTGGTGGTACATCATTATTAATAATGGTGGGTGTTGCTATTGATACAGTTCAACAAGTAAATTCTTATATGTTAAATCGCCACTACGACGGTTTGATGAAATCAGGATCTAAAAGAAAAGCAGTAGCATAATGGCAAAACAAGCAGCGATAGAGCAAGACGGAAAAATTATTGAAGCATTATCAAATGCAATGTTCCGTGTTGAGTTAGAAAATGAACATGTAGTAACAGCGCATATCTCAGGAAAAATGAGAATGCATTATATAAAGTTATTGCCTGGTGATAAAGTAAAGTTAGAAATGAGTCCTTATGATTTATCTAAGGCCAGAATAACTTATAGATACTAATAAACAGATGATGTTGCCAGAATCATTGATAAGGGTAGCAAAGTTATGTTTGATTAATTTGTAAAAACAAACAGATGAAAGTTAGAGCATCATTAAAGAAGAGAAGTGCTGACTGTAAGATCGTTCGACGAAAAGGACGTCTTTATGTTATTAATAAAAAGAATCCTAGATTTAAACAAAGACAAGGGTAATTATGGCTAGAATTGCAGGGGTAGATATACCTAAACAAAAACGAGGAGTTATAGCATTAACTTACATTTTCGGAATTGGAAGAAGTAGAGCTATAGAAATTTTAGAAGAAGCCAAAGTTGATCAAAATATCAAGGTTTCTGATTGGAATGATGATCAGATTGGAGCCATTCGTGAAGCGGCAGGTAAATTTACTATTGAAGGTGAATTGCGTTCTGAAACTCAGTTAAATATTAAGCGTTTAATGGATATCGGTTGTTACCGTGGTATTCGTCATAGAGTAGGTTTGCCTTTAAGAGGACAACGTACCAAGAATAACTCGAGAACTAGAAAAGGTAAACGTAAAACTGTTGCAAATAAGAAAAAGGCAACTAAATAATAATTAGAAATAATATTGGTGACAGCTTACAAATGCTAATTTCAATATTCAATTTCTAAATAACTAAAGTATGGCAAAGTCAACGACAAAAAAACGTAAAGTAATTGTTGATGCAGTAGGTGAAGCTCACGTTACAGCATCCTTCAACAATATCATTATTTCGTTAACAAATAAAAAAGGTGATGTAATAGCTTGGTCATCTGCCGGTAAAATGGGTTTTAGAGGTTCTAAAAAGAATACTCCTTATGCTGCCCAATTAGCTGCAGAAGATTGTGCAAAAGTAGCTGCTGAAGCAGGTCTTAAAAAGGTAAAAGTTTACGTTAAAGGACCAGGTAACGGTAGAGAGTCTGGAATACGTTCATTACATAATTCAGGTATAGAAGTTACTGAAATTATTGATGTAACTCCAATGCCTCATAATGGTTGTCGTCCACCAAAAAGACGTAGAGTTTAATAAGTTTATTTATAGTATCTTTGGGGCTTTTGTTTATCGAAGGACAGTGACCTTAATTCATAAACACCCAGTTAATTTTAATTTATTTTATAGTAATGGCTAGATATACCGGTCCAAAATCAAGAATCGCCCGTAAATTCGGACAAGCGATTTTCGGAGATGATAAGTCTTTTGAGAAAAGAAATTACCCTCCAGGGCAACACGGAAATAACCGTCGTCGTGGAAAGAAAAGTGAATATGCAATCCAGTTGATGGAAAAGCAAAAAGCTAAATATACTTATGGAATTTTAGAAAAGCAGTTCCGTAATATGTTTGATAAAGCAACAAGATCTAAAGGAATCACAGGTGAAGTTTTACTTCAATTATGTGAATCTCGTTTAGATAATGTAGTTTTCCGTATGGGTATTGCTCCAACTAGAAGCGGTGCACGTCAATTAGTCTCTCACAGACATATTACAGTTAATGGTGGTATTTTAAACATACCTTCTTATCAAGTTAAACCTGGTGATGTAATTAGTGTTCGTGAAAAGTCTAAATCATTAGCGATTGTTAACAATTCATTAAGTGCAAATAGCGTTGTATTTGAGTGGATGACATTTAATAACGATACTAAATCTGGTACTTTTGTTTCCGTCCCACAACGTATTCAGATCCCTGAAACGATTAACGAGCAGTTCATCGTAGAATTGTATTCGAAATAATAAATTTATCATATTGTTATTTAGCCAAAGGGTTTTATTAGTTTTCTTCATACTTGAAAACCGAGCAACTAAATAATAATTAAAACGAAGAATAATATGGCAATATTAAATTTTCAGAAGCCTGATAAAGTAATCATGATTGATTCTACTGAATTCGAAGGTAAATTCGAATTTAGACCATTAGAACCTGGATACGGTTTAACAATTGGTAATGCGTTACGTCGTGTTTTACTTTCTTCATTAGAAGGTTTTGCAATTACGTCAATTCGTATTGACGGTGTTGATCATGAGTTTTCTACATTAAAAGGTGTTGTTGAGGATGTTACTGAAATTATCTTGAATTTAAAGCAAGTTCGTTTCAAAAGACAAATTGAAGATGTAGACAATGAAACTGTTTCTATGTCTATATCTGGTCAAGAGCAATTAATAGCTGGGGACTTTCAGAAATTTATTTCTGGTTTTCAAGTATTAAATCCAAATTTAGTTATCTGTAATTTGGACAAGTCTGTAAACCTTGAAATAGAATTATCTATTGAAAAAGGTAGAGGATATGTGCCAGCTGAGGAGAATAAAAAGGCTAATGCTCCGGTAGGAACTATATATACGGATTCTATTTACACACCAATAAAAAATGTTAAATATAGCATTGAAAATTATCGTGTAGAGCAAAAAACAGATTATGAAAAATTAGTTTTTGAAATTATTTCTGACGGTTCAATACATCCCAAAGACGCTTTAACTGAAGCAGCTAAAATTCTTATTCATCACTTTATGTTATTCTCTGATGAAAGAATTACATTAGAAGCTGATGAAATAGCTCAAACAGAAACTTACGATGAGGAATCATTACATATGCGTCAGTTATTAAAAACAAAATTAATTGATATGGACTTATCAGTTCGTGCACTTAATTGTTTAAAAGCGGCAGAGGTAGATACATTAGGAGATTTAGTTTCCTTTAACAAAAATGACCTTATGAAGTTTCGTAATTTTGGTAAGAAGTCTCTTACTGAATTAGAAGAATTAGTGAATGTTAAAGGTCTTAATTTTGGAATGGACCTAGCGAAGTACAAATTAGATAAAGATTAATAATATCATATTTTGCTCCTCAAATAGGGTTGAGCAAGATGGTGTTTAAATAAAATGTCATGAGACACGGAAAAAAAGTAAATCATTTAGGTAGAAAGACAGCTCATCGTAGCGCAATGTTAGCGAACATGGCTTCATCTATAATTGAGTACAAAAGAATTAATACTACTTTAGCAAAAGCAAAAGCTGTAAAGCAATTTTTAGAGCCTTTAGTAACTAAGTCAAAAGTAGATTCTACTCATAACAGAAGATTAGTTTTTGCTAAACTTAGACAAAAGGAAGCTGTAACTGAATTATTCAGAACGGTAGCTCCCAAAGTAGGAGATCGTCCAGGAGGATATACTCGCATTATTAAATTAGGTAACCGTTTAGGTGATAACGCCGAAATGGCAATGATAGAGTTAGTAGACTTTAATGAAATTTATACTCCAGGTAAAGCAGTAGTAAAGAAAACTACACGTAGAGGTAGATCTAAGAAAGCTACTCCAGCTATTGAAACATCTGCTGATACTACAAAAACAAAAGATGAAGAATAAAAACTATTATTATATAGTTTTTTAATAAAGAGCAATCCAATTTGGATTGCTTTTTATGTTTAAAGTTTATTTATTAATGCTTTGCTAATAGATGTTACCTATGAATGCTTAATAGCGATATTAAATTGATGTTGGTATTGTTTTAAATCGAACAGGTTCTTTTATTTATTATTCTATAGTTGTGATAAGTTAAATAGTAAGGTGTTGGTTAGTGCATAAAGTTTTTTTACTACTTGTTCTCAATTAGCAGTGTTAGCTTTAAAATTTAAGTATTATTCACAGTTCAAATAAATATCATCTGATTTATTTTTCCGAGTTATACATTTAGTTGCTGTTTTAAATAACACTCAAAATCAACTAATTGTATATGATAATATTAAGAGAATATTGAAACTTTCATAGAGAAATAGGTAAATAATCTCTCAATCCAAATCAACTAACTGATAATCAGAAAATAAATATGTTTCTTAAGTGTATAACCCAGTTATTTTTCATAACTTCAATATATTAAGCATTGGTATTATGTAAATTTGAATATGCCCGATTTAATCTGTTAGGGTAAATTCTGCGATGTTTGCATCGTATAACGGGGAAAGTTTGAAGACCTAAGATTTGCATCAACGACATTAGTGCTCGAACAAATACCTCGTATACTTGTATCGAGGAACTTTATTTTGCAATATTGTAAAGCTTGGCATATTTAAGGTAAGTATGTGATTCTTTAAAATATTTCTTTAATATTATAAATTCTTTTATGTTCTATTTAAGGAAAATTTTACTCAGTTTAAATGTCATAGCAATTGGAGGATGTACGGACTTAAAACTTTTTAATGCTAATGATTCTAGGGTTTCTTATGAAAGTTTAGGTGGTCAAAAGATTGATGGGTTTATTTGTCCAAAAAGTGTTAGAGATGTTATTGTTAAACTTGAAAATTTAAATTCCATTCCGATCCAAGGAGAACCAGATATGACCATTATGGGTCTCAAAAAGTTTATTGATTGTAATAATATTCGCACCATAACCGAATTACTGAATTTTTTTCCAGAGCATTATAGAAATAATTTTTCTTTAGTAGAAACTACTAAGGGAGAGGGGCAATCATCTTTAGAGTATCCGCGTATCGTATTATTTGGGCCTGATGGACGTTTTTTGGTTAATATAAGTACCAAGTCAGATGACCCCAAGTACAATTTATTGGATTGCGCTGAATTAAATAATAAAAATGGTCTTTGGGAATTCTCACAGTTTGACTTTACTGAATCTAATCCTATACTCTATAGAAATGAAATATCTTGTTTTAAATGTCATGGAGATAAGCCTAGACCAATTTGGGGCAATAATTTAGACTGGCCAGGTGTTTTTGGAGACAATGAAGCTGCTGGTCCAAACGGAGAAGCATTGTCATATAGACATGCCTTAAGAATGAATAAAATTAAAATAGGAAATGGTGGATCCGATAGATTTGATTTTTTACAATGGGATCAAGACACCTTAAATTCTGGAGGAATTAGAAGAATTGTAAATAACGTCTTCGGAGCTGAGCTACTTGTTTCTAATATGCAAATCGGTACGGCAACTGCTAGAGGTGTATTTCTGAGAATGCTTAAAGAACATCCAGAAGTGTACGTTGAGCTAAGAGAAGTTTTCTTAATACTTGGATATGAGCATATGTTTAAAAATATTCTTAGCAATGAAGAAAAAAGTTATATCTATAGCCACTACAATTTAAATAGTTTAAGTCCAATCAGACAGCTTTTTTTTAAAATTGGAATTGATATTGATGAAGCGTTTTCATTAAGTACGTTAGCTAAATCTGAAACTCCTAAACCCAATTGGAGTTTAGGTGCAGGAACCTTGTATGACTTAGTATTATTACAAATTCTTGATGATCTAGCTAATACTGATAATAAAATTGAAGAAATTTTAAGTGCTGAAGCTAATGTTCCTGGAATATTTAAATGTCCTGATTTAGGAGTGAATATTCTTGAAGTTGTTGAATTTAAAATGCTACATCTATTTCATTTAAGGGGAAAGTCGAGATATGATGTTAATAAAGTTTACTACCCACAGGATGTAGAAAATATAAAAGAAAAAGTATTTGCACCGGCATACAATAAACTCATGCCTTATTTAAAAAGTAAGGTTCTGAAAGATGTAAATTCGTAGAGGAGTACTAAAAAGCATTTAAGGCGAGGCGTACTAATAATAAATATAACTTGCTTTATAGCTTCTCGTAAGTTTTAATATGACCATGCGCAACTAGTGCCAAATTTAAAAAGAGCTATCATTACAAGATCAATACACAAATTTACAACTATGAATCATTGTGGTATTAGTACTTTCATTCGGACGTTAGTTTTAAAGATTTTGAGACCGAAATAAATATCTTAGAATTGTGAAAAAATGAGTTTACAGTATTGAATTTAAACAAAATGTGATTGAGCTGAGTTATCAACGCTCAAATATAAAAGAATTAGCGACAGAATTAGGAGTTGATGTTCAGCGTATTTATGAATGGTGTAAGGAGCCATAAGAACAAAAAATCAAATTCAAAAAACACAAAAGAAGTTACTATAAGCTTTTGAGAATACAAGGAATTAGAAAAAAGTTTAAAGAAAAAGATTTAGAACTTGAAATATTAAAAAAGCAATTCACATTTTTCCCAAAAAAGATGGTAGTATTATCAATTTATAGAGGATTATAATGATTAATACCTATCGAGAAGATATGTAAAGTATTTAAAATCGGTAGGAGTTCTTATTATCATTGGTATACTGTAGTACTTAGTATTCGATATAAAGAAAATCAATTATTTACCAAATTAATAGCTAAGGAATATGGTTTGAGCAAAAGACGTTATGGCAGTCCAAAAATCACAGCTATTTTAAGTTCTAAAGGATATACTATATCAGAAAAAAGAGTCGTTTATAATTGTGCGGTTAAATGGTTGGTTTAGCATCACAAAAAAAGATTTAAAGTAACCACAGACTTTAAGCATAAAGAGCTTATTTGTAAGAATATACTAAATAGAGAATTCAAAATAGAGCGTTTAAATTAAGCTTAGGTAAGTGATATTACTTACATCAAAACAGCTACAGGTTGCTTTATTTGACTACAGTAATTGACCTTTATGATCATTAAGTAATAGGTTGTGCACTATCCACTACCATGCATACCAGTAAAACCATCATACCTGCTTGGAATATGGCTACCTTCTAAAATGAAAATAGAAAAACCTTTAATTTTTTATTCAGATAGAGGAATTCAATATGCTTGCAAGGAATTTAGAATGCTCCTACAAAAAAGCACACTGATTATTCAAAGTATGAGTAGAAAAGGAAATTGTTGGGATAATACTGAGGCAGAAAGTTTTTTTTTAATGAAATGCCTATAAGATTTAAATTCACTAAACTGGGTGTAAATTATATCGATGGATTTTTAAAGGATGAAATATTATTGCTTGTTGAAAAAGGTAGTACAAAAATTAGAATCATTTTAAAAGATGCAAGAATAACATTTAAAGTTTTTGTAATAGATAGTACAAAAATAGTTGAAGAATTATTACCTAAGTCAATTGAGAAAATAGATGTAAAATATTTATAACCTGCCCTAGATGCCTCTAGCGAAAAGCAATGAAAGTTAGCGCTATTGCTAGCATCCTGGCTAGTAGCTACAACGAGCATTAAACAAAGTATATAGAGCCACTTCTAGGGATAGGAGTGGTTTTTTTATACAATAGATTTAAGTTTTACACCCTTAATAAGGGCGTCGAGGGTGTAGAGAATGTGGTTACGCTAAAATAGAGCACTATATATTCAATCTATATTTTTTTAGAAGCAACTACTATTTATCCTTTTGATCCCAAAATAGTAATAGAACTAATAATATCCTCTTTTACTATGTATATTATCAAATTCTCAACAGTTACTTAATAATATAAATCATGTTAAAAAAAACTAAGTATTTATTTTAAATTACGTAAAAATGTAAATATTAAATATTACATACTTAAAAATTAGTTAGTTAATACTTATGTTTGATAATAATTTAATTAAGTATTCTAACTAAATTTTATAAGTATGAGAAGAGATATCAAAATTACAATATTCTTACTGTGTATGGTAATTGCACAGCTTGGTTATTCACAAATAGCATCAATTAATAAAAGCACTGATGTTAAACTTTTTAGAGAAATTCCTAGTCTAAATCCGATTAAAAAAACAGTAAAAGATACTGTAGTAAAAAAAGAAGAAAAATTTAAACCATCAATCCAACAGGGCAGAATCATACTTTGTTAAATTGAATTTTTTTACACTTAAAATCCAAGATTGATCAATTTTAATCTAAATTATGATGTATACATTCCTAATACATTTCAAAAAAATATTAATTTCATATCAATATTGAATATTTCTTATGGAAAATGAAAAGTATGATTCTGCCCTGATCAATCCAAGTAGGTGCTATAGTGCATATGTTTGCCTCTTATGAGCAAAAAGGTTTTGGACCAGGTGGAAATAGAGAAACCATTGGAAATGATCCAGATTCATGGCGTAAAAATTTTAATTTATACCGGGCTAGAGTTTTAGTTGGAGGTAAATTATCCAAAAACGGTTCTTTCTTCTTGGAAACAGACTTGTCATCTATTGTGGGTAATACAAATAATAAAGGTGATAAAAATGTAAAAGTTGCCCCTATTATTTTAGATGCACAGTATGAACATACTTTTGGTAAGCATATGGTAATTGCTGGTATGCAATCAGTGTCTCATAATCGTAATGGGTTGCAAGGTGCAGCAGGTTTAATGGCAAACGATTTTACTTATTTTCAATACCCCTACAATTTATTTGAAAATCAGCCATTACAAGGAAATTTTGGTCGTGATTTAGGAGTAAATGCCAGAGGTTTCTTTTTAGAGGATAAGTTAGAATATCGTTTTGGAATTTTTACAGGAAGAAACACAGGAGATTTTACTAACGATGATCCTGCTTTAAGATATGTAGGTAGAGTTGCGTACAACTTCTTTGATGCTGAAAAAGATTATTATTATGCCGGTACAAAACTAGGATCTGGAAAAACATTAGCCTTGGCAGGTGGTTTCGATTTACAAGGAACATATAATAATTTTGGAGTTGATTTATTTTTAGATATGCCAGCAGGTAATGCGGGTTCTATTACAGCCAACGCTGCATTTTCGGCAATGTCTGGTGGTACCGATACTAGCGGTACTTCGTTCGCAACATTAATCCCTAGGCAAACAACACAATTTTTAGAATTGGGTTACTACTTTAAAAAAACGAAGCTACAACCTTGGATACGTTTTGAAAGACAAAACATAAATGCTGATGGTCTTGTACAAACTTCGGGTACTGCCGTTAAAGCTTTCAATGACTTAAACTCAGCTACTGTTTTAGGTGGTGGTTTAAATTACTGGTTTGCGGGTTACAACACTAATATTAGATTGTCATACACTACTTGGAATCAAGAGAACTCTTTAGGAAATAACCAGAGACAAGGTCAAATTTGGTTACAAACTCAGTTCTTTATTTTCTAAATTAATCAATGATTACAACAACTCTTTTCCCTATTTTTCTTGGTTTAATGCACTGCTTTGAGGCAGATCACGTATTGGCTGTAGCTTCTGTTTCTACAAAAGAAATAAAATATAAGTCTCTTTTTTACCAAGGAATCACTTGGGGAATAGGTCATTCAATTCCTATAATTATTCTAGGTGCTATTTACATATGGTCTAAAGTTTTTTTACTAAAAAATGTATCCTTTAATCTAGAAGTAATTGTAGGAATTGTACTTATAGTAGCGGGAATTCTAAAACTTACTCGTAAGTCAAAAACCGAAAAATTAAATAATCATATAAAGGCTATGTTATTCGTAGGTATTTTACACGGTTTAGCTGGTTCAGCAGGAGTAATTTTAGCTCATACTTCTATTCAAACTTCTGTAAATACTCAAATACTATACTTTTTGGGTTTTTCAGTAGGGTCTATATTAGGGATGGGAATAATAAATATAACCTTAGGTAAAATTGATAGTCTTTCAAAATACATCAAAAAAATACAATGGTTAATTCCTTTACTATCCATAGGATACGGAATATTTATGATTTATAAGTTCATATAATACTTAAAAACTAAAAAATGAATATTAAATTTTCAAAAAAATACACGTTACGTTCGCTAGCTATTATTGCATCAAGTACAATGTTATTGACTTCGTGCGGAAAAAAAGCAAAAACAGAAACAGTATCTACCCCAGAAGTTGCCAAAGTTGACCCAATAAAAATTGGAGTCTTACACTCGTTAAGTGGTACTATGGCAATTTCAGAAGTATCTTTAAAAGATGTGGTAGAAATGGCTGTGGAAGAAATTAATGCTGCAGGTGGTGTTTTAGGAAAGCCACTAGAAACAGAAGTAGTAGATCCTGCTTCAGATTGGGATTTATTTGCTGAGAAATCAAAAGAATTATTAATAGAAAAAAAAGTATCCGCAGTTTTTGGATGTTGGACTTCAGTTTCTCGTAAATCTGTATTACCTGTATTTGAAGAGAATAATGGATTGTTATTTTATCCAGTACAGTACGAGGGTGAAGAATGTTCTAAAAATGTAATTTACACAGGAGCTACTCCAAATCAGCAATTAATTCCTGCTGCAGAATATATGATGAGCGAAGAAGGTGGTTCTTATAAAAAATTCTATCTGCTAGGAACAGATTATGTTTTTCCACGTACAGCAAATAAAATTTTAAAGGCATTTTTATTAGCTAAAGGAGTTCCTGCAAAAAATATAATTGAGGAGTATACTCCTTTTCACCATCAAGACTACCAAACGATTGTTTCTAAAATTAAGAAATTTTCAGCAGGTGGTAAAGCGTGTGTATTAAGTACAGTAAACGGGGATTCTAACGTGCCTTTTTACAAGGAATTTGCTAATCAAGGTTTGACAGCAACATCATGTCCTACAATGGCATTTTCTGTAGCGGAAGATGAGTTAAGAGCTATGGATACTGAGTTTTTAGCGGGTCACTTAGCAGCATGGAACTACTATCAATCAGCTACATCTCCTGCAAACGACAAATTTGTTAAGAGTTTTAAAGCTTTTTGTGCTAAAAACAATTTACCTGGAGGAAACGCCCGTGTAACTGACGATCCTATTTGTTGGACATATACAGGAGTATATTTATGGAAACAAGCGGTTGAAAAAGCAGGGTCTGTTGAAGTAGATAAAGTAAGACCAGCATTGTATGGTATGGAATTTAATTCTCCAGGCGGGTTAGTAAAAATGGATCCTAAAAATCATCATTTAGCTAAACCAGTTAAAATAGGAGAAATAAAAATAGATGGTCAATTTGATGTAATCTGGGAAACTGAAGGTTTAGTAGATCCTGCGCCTTGGTCCAAATACACATCACCAAACAAAAGTTGTGACCACGTAAATCACGGAGGAACCTATACAAAATAGTATAGTCGAATCTTATTAATTAGTTAATTTTTATTTGAAATCTATTGCGCACAAGGCGTAATAGATTTCATTTTATAAAACCTTTTAACCTAACCAACATCGAATAATGGTAAAAAAACTAATAGCTCTAGTAATTAAGCTACTGATACTATTCATTCCTTTCTTTTTATCAGCTCAAGTCGATACGGATGTTCGTTTACTAATGTCTACAGACAAGGACATTAAGTCCAGAGCATTATCTCGGTTACTAATCTCAAAACAAATAGAAGTTTATCCTGTTCTAAATGCCATTAACGGTAAAAAGCTATTTATTTATCAAGAAAATCTGGTAACTATTGGAGAAAAAAATGGAACACTAGATAACGTAACTTACGAAGTTGTACGTCTTTTTCCAGAAATAAAAGTTATTACAAATGGAAAAAACGAGGCTGCTAAAATTTCGTTAAGTGATTTAAAAGCTATCAAATTTTCGAGAAAAGAACGACTTAGTATTATTCCTTTATTGCCTTATATTAATTTAACTTCTATGGATGAAGATCTAAGAAAGTTAGCGTACACTCAGTTTCAAAATAAATTACAACTCAACGATCTCCCGATTATAGAAAAAGCTTCTTTAAAAGAAACTGATACTGAATTATTGCGCTTTGCTAAAGAAACTATTTTAGCTATTAGACTACAAAATGCAACGACAGCAAATTCGAAAATACAGCACATCGAAGCGCTTAAAGAAAATAAAGGCGACAATACCGTTTATTTGCTTAATAAGTATTTAGAAGATAATGCAACTTTAAATGCAACTATAAAAAAGAAAGTTAAGGGATCAGTAAACAATTTAGAAACAAGAGCAACCCGCATAGACTGGATCCAAAATTTATTTAGCGGACTAAGCTTAGGGAGTATCTTAATTCTTATTTCCTTAGGATTATCTATTATTTATGGACTAGCCGGTGTTATTAATATGGCACATGGCGAGTTTATGATGATTGGCGCCTATACGACATTTTGTGTACAAGAAATTTTCAAAATAATAAGTGGTGGCCCTATAGGCGATGCCTTCTTTTGGTTTTCAATACCCATATCTTTTATTGTTTCAGGAGTCTTCGGACTTGTTATTGAGCGGCTAATAATTCGCAAACTTTACGGAAGCCCCCTCCAAAGCCTTTTAGCAACTTGGGGTGTTAGTTTGGTTTTTATACAATTAGCACGTACGGTTTTTGGAGATTTAACCTCGGTTAAAGCACCAGCTTTACTCTCAGGAGGATGGCATGTGGCTCCCCAGTTAGTACTGCCTTATAATAGAATATTTATAATTATTATTACTGTTGTAATGATTGTAATTACATTTTTATTCTTGTACAAATCCAGATACGGGTTACGTATTCGATCCGTAACTCAAAATAGAAATATGAGTGCCTGCTTAGGGATTTCAACCAAAAAAATTGATGCGATGACCTTTTTTATAGGATCAGGAATTGCTGGAATTGCTGGTTGTTGTATGACACTGATAGGTAATATAGTCCCCGATATGGGGCAAACTTATATTGTCGATTCATTCCTAGTAGTAGTTACTGGAGGTGTAGGTAATTTAATGGGAACTATTGTCGCCGGATTAGGCATAGGCCAATTTACCAAAATGTTAGAACCTATATTCCATGCGGTGTATGGCAAAGTAATTATTTTGGGTATTATCATATTTTTTTTACAATTTAAGCCTAAAGGATTATTTCCTCCTAAAGGCAGAATCGCAGACGATTAATTATGAAATCAATTTTAAAAAATAGGTCATACGACTATATTATTTTCTTGGCATTATTTCTATTGGTACTTCCAATAGGTAATATGTTAGGACTTGTTTCGGTAAACACCATTTCATTATGGGGACGATACTTCTGTTTCGCTATAGCCGCTATCGGATTAGATATGCTCTGGGGATACACAGGAATTTTATGTATGTGTCAAGCATTATTTTTCTGTATGGGTGGTTACGGTGTAGCTATGCATATGTTACTTTCTTCATCAGGACAAGGTACTTATGGAAAAGCGATTCCAGATTTTATGGTATGGAATCAGGTAACCGAATTACCTTTCTTTTGGGAGCCTTTTCATTATTTTCCAGTAGCCATTTTATTTGCCTTACTTATACCTGGACTATTCGCTGGTATTTTTGGTTATTTTATTTTCAGAAGCAGGCTAAAAGGTGTGTATTTTGCCATAATTACTCAAGCGTTAGCCTTAGCTATGTGGCTAATTTTTCTACGAAATGAAACTATGTTGGGCGGAACAAATGGTCTTACTGATTTTAAACAGCTTGCAGGGTTAGATTTAACTGCTTCATCTACTAAGTTAATATTATACCTAACCTCTTGTATTGTACTTATAGGCGTATACATGGGGTCTAAAAAATTAGTGAATTCAAAATTTGGAAAAGTACTCGTTGCCATAAGAGATAGTGAATCTCGAATTAGATATACTTCTTATGAAATTAAAAATTACCAACTCACCATTTTCGTAATTGCAGCAGTTATTGCAGCAATTGGAGGTATATTATATGTACCTCAAACTGGAATTATAACCCCGGGTCGTATGGATGTAAAAGCATCTATTGAAATGATTATTTGGGTAGCGCTAGGTGGTAGAGGGAAGTTAAAAGGAGCTGTTTTTGGCACCTTATTAGTCAACTTCTTATACAGTATTTTCACCTCAGCCTTACCAGGATCTTGGTTATATGTAATAGGTATTTTATTTATTATTACGGTATTGTATTTAGATCAAGGCGTAATAGGTTTACCACAACAGATCAAAAATTATTTTTCAAAACGTAAATCAGCTAAAATATGAAACCCGTAAGAGAATTAATATTGAAAGCACAAAATCTAAAAGTAGCTTTTGGAGGAGTGCAAGCATTAAATCTTGATTTATTTAAGTTGGAAGAAAATGAACTTAGAGTAATTATTGGCCCTAATGGTGCTGGGAAATCTACGTTTATGGATTTAATTTGCGGAAAAACAAAAGCTGATTCTGGGAAAGTATTGTTCAAAAATCAAGAAATTTTAGGAAAACCCGAAGTAGAAATTGCCCAAATGGGTATTGGTAGAAAGTTCCAAAAACCTTCTGTATTTGCTGGTTTATCGGTGTATGATAATTTATTACTAGCCTATAAAATGCTTAAAGATGTATGGAGTTCAATACGTTTTAAAATAAACTCAGAGGTAGTAGACCGAATTCATGCTGTAGCTAAAAAAGTAGGTTTAGAAGATTTTTTAGAAGTGGAAGCTGGAGGGTTATCTCACGGTCAAAAACAATGGTTGGAAATTGGAATTGTAGTGATTCAGAATCCAAAACTAATGTTGATTGACGAACCCGCAGCTGGAATGTCCGATACAGAAACAGCCAAAACAGGCGACTTAATTTTAAGTTTAGTAGAAGATCATTCGGTAATTGTAATTGAACACGATATGAATTTTGTAGAACAAATTGCTATTGAAAAAGTAAGTGTTTTAGTAGGAGGGCAGTTACTTACCGAAGGTGCTTTTCAAGATATTAGAGCCGATGAAAGAGTAATTAATAGCTATTTGGGAAAAGTAGTTTAAACAAAAAAAATGGTATTAGAAACAAAAGAAATTACTGCTGCTTACGGCGAAAGTCAAATACTTTGGGGAGTAAATTTAAAGGTGCAGCCAGCTACTATTACTACTATTATGGGGCGTAACGGAGTGGGTAAAACTAGCTTGTTAAAAACGCTTATTGGCTTATTAAAAAATACTGAAGGCGAGATCATATACGAAGGTCAGGATATTTCGAAATTAGCGCCACACAAACGTGCTAAATTAGGAATAGGATATGTGCCTCAAGGAAGAGAAATCATTCCTAAACTAACAGTTTATGAAAATTTAAAACTAGGCTTAGAAAGCACCACTGAAAACACCATTCCTGAAGAAGAAATTTATGAACTATTTCCTATTTTAAAAGACTTTAGAAAACGATTAGGAGGAAATTTAAGTGGTGGTCAGCAACAGCAATTAGCTATTGCAAGAGCCATTACAGGTCGTCCAAAATTACTATTGTTAGATGAACCAACCGAAGGAATTCAACCTTCAATTAGTCAAGAAATAGCAAAAATTTTATTGCGCTTAAAAGAAGAAAAAAACATAGCTACGCTACTCGTAGAGCAAAAAATAGATTTCGCAAAAGGAATTACAGATTACTATTATTTTATGAATAGAGGAAAAGTGGTGGCTGAGTCAAAAGCTTCTGAAATAAGTATAGAAGAAATCAATTCGCACAATTCAATATAAAAATACTAGATGAGACTAACACCAAGAGATATTGAAAAGTTGATGTTGCACCAAGCTGGTTTTGTAGCTCAAAAACGTTATGCCAGAGGATTGAAACTCAATTACCCCGAAACCATAGCATTAATCAGCACACAAATACTAGAGCTAATCCGTGAAGGCTACACTGTGGCAGAATTAATGAATTTAGGAAAGCAAATAATTGGCTTAGATGATGTGTTAGAGGGTGTGGAAAAAATGATACGTGATGTGCAAGTTGAAGGCACCTTTCCCGATGGAACTAAGCTAGTTACAGTACATTATCCCATTTGTCAAAAAGAGATAACTAACGGTTTGGCTTTGTATGGTTCTGGCCTAACAAAAAGTAGAAAGAAAATAAAAGTTGATAATGTTTCAAATACACATCCTGGGAATTACGAAGTCTTAAACGAGGAAATTGAATTAAATCAAGGAAGGGAAACAATATCGCTTTTAGTTGTAAATAAAGGCGACAGACCTGTCCAAGTGGGTTCTCACTATCCTTTTGCAGAAACCAATCAGTGTTTGGAATTTGATAGAGCTGCAACATTAAGATATCGCCTAAATATTCCAGCAGGAACTGCGGTTCGGTTTGAACCAGGAGAAGAAAAAGAAGTTGAATTGGTAGAAATGGCTGGCGAATTAAAAGTATTCGGCGGAAACGGATTAATCAATGGGGCGATCGATAACCGAGAAGACGAAATCATAGCCACTATGAAAGACAAAAATATTTAAAATCATAACCCTATGAGTAAAAAAATACATCGTGATGCCTATGCGGATATGTACGGAATCACTACAGGAGATAAATTGACTTTAGGGGATACTAATCTTAAAATTTGTATCGAAAAAGATTATACCATTTATGGTGAAGAATGCAAGTTTGGTGGTGGAAAGGTGCTGAGAGATGGTATGGGACAAGCCACAGGGATAAATCAGGAAGATGCTTTAGATTTAATTTTTACCAATGCTATAATTATTGATTACACGGGGATTTATAAAGCCGATATAGGAGTTAAAAATGGACGTATTCATGCCATAGGAAAAGGAGGAAATCCTCATATTATGCCAGGTGTCCATCCAGATATGATTGTAGGCGCCACCACCGATGTAATTGCTGCCGAAGGCTCAATCGTAACAGCCTCAGGAATTGATAATCACATACATTATATATGCCCGCAACAAATTGATGAGGCTATAGCCTCAGGAGTTACCACTTTTGTTGGTGGAGGAACGGGACCTACTACAGGAAGTAATGCTACGACTTGTACGCCGGGTGCTTTTCATATTGAAATGATGTTAAAAGCCACAGATAATTTTCCTATGAATTTTGGTTTTTTAGCCAAAGGAAATTCTTCACACCCAAAAGCTTTAGAGCAACAAATAGAGGCGGGAGCTTTAGGCTTAAAATTACACGAAGATTGGGGTTCAACACCAACAGCTATTGATACCTGTTTAAGTGTAGCCGATAAATACGATGTGCAAGTCTGTATTCATACAGATACATTAAATGAAAGTGGTTTTGTTGAGGTCACTAAAGATGCCTTAAAAGGCAGAACTATACACACCTATCATACCGAAGGTGCTGGTGGAGGTCATGCCCCAGATATTATTACTTTATGTGGAGAAAGTAACGTTTTACCGTCTTCAACAAACCCTACTAGACCTTACACTAATAATACTATCGACGAGCATTTGGATATGCTTATGGTATGCCATCACTTAGACAAAAATATTCCAGAGGATGTTGCTTTTGCAGAAAGTCGAATTCGAGGAGAAACAATTGCTGCCGAAGATATTTTACATGACATGGGCGCATTATCAATGATTGCGTCAGATTCTCAAGCAATGGGACGCGTTGGAGAAGTAATTTGCAGAACCTGGCAAACCGCTCATAAAATGAAACTACAACGAGGTTCCTTACCCGAGGATAAAGGTACGGGTGCTGATAATTATAGAGTAAAACGCTACATTTCTAAGTACACCATTAATTCCGCTTTAGCGCATGGTTTTGCTCACGAAATTGGTTCTGTGGAAATAGGAAAGCTAGCTGATCTAGTGCTGTGGAAACCTCAATTTTTTGGAGTTAAACCAGAAATAGTAATTAAAGGAGGCGTAATTGCACAAGCACAAATGGGAGATCCTAATGCTTCCATCCCTACGCCACAACCTTATTTTTCTAGGCCTATGTTTGGGGCTTTAGGAAAAGCTGTTGGTGATACTTCAAGAGTTTTTGTTTCAAAAGTATCATTAGATGCTGTAGAAAAATACGGTTTAAGCAAAAAAGCAGTAGCTGTAAAAAATTGTAGAAACATAAGTAAAAAGGATATGCACTTTAATAATGAATTACCTAATATAAAAGTAGACCCAGAACGCTACAGAGTAACGGTTGATGATGTCCATTTAACTTGTAAACCTGTTAGCAAAGTACCTTTGGCACAATTATACCATTTATTTTAATGAGTAATCTAATACAGTTATTTCAATTAGTAGATTCATCATTACCTATTGGTGGTTTTGTGTATTCCATGGGAATGGAATCGGCAATAAAAAGCAATTTATTACAAAATGAAGAAGATTTAAAACGCTATTTAATTGCTTACGTAGATCAAATAATTTCATTTGAGTTTCCATTTTTAGAGGCTGGTTTTTCTACAGCAAATACTCCTGCAAAATGGAAGGAAATAACTTTGACTTACCAAGCGATGTTAATGAATCCTAATTTAGAAAAAAGCGCTTTGGTTTTAGGAAAAAACTGGACTCGTTTATTATTTTCATTATATAAAACAGAAGAAATAAGCAAGCTTCAACAACAATTAAAAGAACAAGAAATACCGTTGTATTACACCATTATTTTCGGCATATTTATGTCAGCTTTAAACATTGATAAAAAAGAATCAAGAGCAATGTATTTATATACGGCTTTAAGAGATCAAATTACGGCATTAACTCGTTTGGGAATTGTTGGCCCAAATGGAGGTCAAGGTTTACTAACTTATGTATTAGAAAAAGCGAACAAAAAGAATAGTCGGTATAAAACAATTCCTTATTGTAAAGCCACCAAATCGGCTTATATTATGGAAATTGTACAATTGAATCATTATAAAATTTACTCAAAATTATTTCAGAATTAATAAAAAATAAAATATGTTTTTTGAATTTCCACATTTATTAGAACACAAAATGGATATGGATAATCCAGGAGTGTTTTCGCATCGCGAATTTATAAGAGAAGATAGAGATTATAGCAAACGTCCTTTTACTATTGGAATTGGCGGACCCGTAGGTACTGGTAAAACAGCCCTAATTCGTCAATTGTGTATTGCATTGCGTGATAAACACTCTATTGCGGTAGTAACTAATGATATTTTCACAAAAGAAGATGCAGAGTTTTTGACTAAAAACAAGGCCTTAGATCCTGAGCGTATTGTGGGGGTAGAAACTGGAGGCTGTCCACATTCTGCCATCCGAGAAGATGTTTCTGCTAATATTCATGCTTTAGAAGAATTGTATAACAAATTTCCTGATATAGAGCTTTTAATTGTTGAAAGCGGTGGAGATAACCTAGCTGCTCATTTTAGTAGAGAGCTAGCAGATTATTCTATTTATGTGATTGATGTTTCTGGAGGAGATAAAATTCCGCGTAAAGGAGGTCCTGGAATTACACAATCTGATTTATTAATAATTAATAAAATTGATCTAGCCGAAATTGTTGGTGCAGATTTAGATGTAATGGATAGAGATTCTAAAAAAATGAGAGGAAACGGTCCTTTTGTTTTTGCAAAAGTGAAAGAAGATTATGGATTAGAAACCATTATAGAACATGTTTTTCATGCTAAAGCACATGCTTTACAGGAAGAACACAATCATTAAATTACTAGTTAAAAAACTCGATTGTTATTATAAATATTAGATGATTTTACCTCATTCTCAACTTGTTTCTGCATCCCATAAAACGCTTTAACTAGTGGGATCCTGAACCAATTTAGGGTAACATCAAAACTAAGCTACAAAGAGGATAATCCTATTATTTTTTTATCAAAAGCCTATTATTTAGGTTTTGAATAACAGGCTTTTGATTAATATTTGCGCTCTAAATGATCATAATTTAATAAATCAGGATGTGCTAAAACTTCTGAAACATGAATTACTATTTCTTTTAAGGATGTAACCTTATCGGCACTATATCTACCTACCAACCCATTCTCATTAATTCGTGTTATATTGGATTGCAATTTATTATTCTCATTAACTTCACCATACCTTAGTAAAGCTTTTTCAATACGCTTCACCTTAGATAATTTTTTATTTCCTATTAAAAAAAGATTCAAAAAAGAAGTATGATTTCCGAACATACCAGGAGAATACACATCCATATTTTCTGGGGTTATTTTAAAATTATCCCACAATACCGTATCTTTTCCGATTTCAATTTTTGTGGAAGTTTCAAAATTTTTAAAGTCAAAAGATTCTCCGTTAGCTGTTCTCCCTGCAGAAAACCAATCTATAAAAAGCAATACGCTATTTTCTTCAAGATGAATACTGTTTTTTTGCACAAAATTACCTCCATTATGCATTACTAAAGGATCATTAAAAAAAACATGAAATGCCTTTTTCTTAAGCATCAGACTTAGTGCTTGTTTGCATACAATTCCATTGCTTTCGTAAACACGAGTATTGGCTTGTGAACTTATTATAGAAGTTGTGTTTTCTTTGCAAACAACATCAAGTTCAACAGAATCTCCCTCTACAAAACCACCTCCATAGCTTGTCAACATACATACTCCTGTTTGTTTTTGTGATTTTGGATTTACAATTTTTAAGGGTTTTATACTCAATTGTTCGGTAAGTATGGTTTCCTTATTATGTAAATCAAAAGTGATTTTTGAGGCATCTGTATTCTTGTGGAAAGTCATTTAATAATTAGAGTTGAATTTTAAATATTTCTAATGTAAAAATATCAATATTGCTACAAATAGTCTACTCTAATTCTACTAATAATTATTATCCTAAAAATTGATAATTGCGCTGAAGCCTTAAATCCACAAGTATTATATTGTAATAATTGATTTCCTTTTGTTAGTTTTCAAAGTAATAGAATCGTTTAGAGTATGTTTAAAAATAAAAATATGCTAAATTTTGGGTAAAAAATTTGGGTATCCACTACTTTGTAATCAAGAAAAAAGACAATATTGATGCAATAGAGTTACACCCGACTTACTACCCAACGGTGGGAAATCATAGAAAAAATACTACCTGTGAAACAAAAAGGCAAATACAAGTTACAAGATATTGTAGATGCAATCTTATGGCAACTTCGCATCGGTGCTCAGTGGCGCAATCTGCCTGATAATTTTCCCAAATAAGGTGGTGTTTATTATTATTATTATTATTTCCGAAAGTGGGAAAGCAATGGAAATTTTTCAATAATAATTAATTTTATGGGGTAGGGTTTTTTAGTAGTTATGCGTTTTAGTAGTATACAATTGTTTGATGATAAGTTTTGTAGCATCAAATGCATCAGTCCAAACCAAAAAATAATAAAAATGAAAAAAATCACACTACTACTACTACTATTAATATCAACATTTACAATCTTTTCTCAAAGTATTGTTATTAATGAAGTTTCTGCTTTGAATAATATACGCAACAGCTTTTCTTCAAAATTGTTGCCCGATAATCGCCAAGATTATATTGAACTAAAAAATATGACTGCTGAACCTATAAACATTAGCGGTTATTTTTTATCTGATAACCCAAAGACAATTGATAAATGGGTTTTTCCAGAAGAAACTGTCATTCCTGCTAATGGATTGCTGTTAATTTTAGCAAATGACGGTGAAAAATCATTTTGGACTAAATTAACCGCAAGTTTTAAGCTGTCTTCCTCTGGAGAAACAATAATTTTATCAAACACCAGCCTTGATGAGATAGACCGTTTAGAATATCCAGACCTATCAATGAATATAGGTTACGGCCGCCTTAGTGATGGTTCATTATCTAGACTTAACACTCTAACACCTAATAAAGAAAATGTAGATAGTACTGCATTTACTTATATTGACACAGACATTGCAATTAGTATTCCTTCTGGTAATTATAAAACAAGTCAAGTAATAGAAATTACCAAAACAGGTGAAGGACAAATTTATTATACTACAGATGGTACAATTCCTGATAGTAGTTCTACCTTATATACAACGCCTATTGCTATAGAAGAAAACATTTTTTTACAAGCAATAGTAATTCAATCGCGCTCCGCTTATTCTGTAATTGAAAGAAGGTCTTACATCATTGGCGCTGCTCACGATTTACCAATTATCGTAATTACTGCTGATAACGCTAGATCAAGTAAAGATATTGACGGAAGAATTAATTTTAAGTTTATAGAAAAAGATGGTACTACTGCTATCGATCAATATGCCGATTTTAGAGCTTCAGGTAAAACATCTAGAAACCTACCACAATTAAATGGTAAAATAGAAGCAAACAAAGACTATGGCGATGGTGATTTTGATTATAAAATGTATCCTGATAAAGAGATTAATAGTTTCAAAAGTTTTTTATTAAGAAATGCAAGCCAAGATTGGTATAATGCTCATATGCGCGATGCTTTTATTTCTAAAGTACTAGGGCAAGATAATTTGAGTGATATTCCTTTTGAGGCTTATCGACCAGCAGTTTTGTATGTTAACGCTAAATATCAGGGAATTATCAACGTTAGGGAAGATGATGATAAAGATTATATAAGGCATAATTTTGGATTGAAAAGTGATGAGTTTACCAAAGATTTTACTCTTGCTCCTTCAGTTACAGCCCCTACTAATAGAGAGGAATTAGAAAAACAATATAGTTTTAATGATGCCATTATTAGAACCTTTTTAATATCCTATGCAGTGCCTCAAGAGTGGGGGTTTGGTTGGTGGTACGATTTATCAGGAAAAACAAATCATCTAAGACATACCTATATGCATGATTTTGATTTTACTTTTGGAGGATCTTATGATAGAGCAGGGTTAATAGAAGGCCCAATGGACTTGGCTTCTTATGGAGTGCCAATTATTCAAGTAGACGAGGCTTATAAAAAAGAAGCTACTCAATTTGTGGCTGCTGCTATTAACCACATATTTAACCAGAAAAGAACTGTAGGGATCCTAAATGCTATGGAAAAAAAGTTAGAGAGTGAAATACCAGCACATGCCACTGCCATGGCACAATTAGCAATAGATTACGGAGATGCTGCTCCCAACTATACTAATCTTACCGAATGGAAAGAAAATGTAGAAATATTAAGAAAAAACATTAAAGGCCGTTTTAAACCAGCTACTATTTTTACTAGAATTCAAAAAGAATATAAATTGGAAGCCCCTATACAGGTCACCTATGCGAGTTCCGATATTAATAAAGGATTTGTTAGGGTGCAAAACGTAAAATCGGTAACACAAACCTTTACAGGAACGTATTTTAAAAATAGTCCAATTCAATTTATGGCTGAAGCCTTACCTGGTTATCGTTTTGTTAGATGGGAAGGCGATGTATCTAGTACCAATGTAAAAATTGCTCCAAATTTTTCTAAAAATGCAAGTATAAAAGCTATTTTCGAACCAATAACTACAGGGTCAATCAATTTAGTAATTAATGAGGTTCAAGGAAAAAATGACACAACTATTGCCGATGAAGAAGGAGAATTTGACGATTGGATAGAAATTTATAATCCAACAAATTCTCCAATTAATTTAGCAGGTTATTACATTTCGGATAATATAGAGGAGCCTTTAAAATGGAAAATTTTAGACACGGATGCTAGCAAAACCACAGTAGCAGGTAAAGGCTATTTATTACTATGGGCAGATAAGGATTTGGACCAAGGCGCAAACCATTTAGACTTTAAATTAAAAGGAACCGATAATGTAGTACTTACAGCACCTGATGCGAGTACTTTAATCCAACAAATTTCCTTTACGGAGGTAGCAGCTGATAACTCATACGGAGCCAAAACAGACGGAAATACGGAGTATGTTACTTTTGAAACACCTACTCCAAATGCAGCAAACTCTAGCGTAACCCTAAGTGTTAATGCTATTGATGTAAAAGCTGAAAACTTTAGTGTGTACCCTAACCCAACAACCAATAAAATTACAATAACAAAACCTTTAGATAAACCAACTAAATTTTCTTGGGTATTGTACGATGTAGTTGGAAATATAATATACAAAGGCAGTAAAACGGAAATAAATTTAGAAAACGTTGCTACAGGCTTATACTTTTTAAACTTTAATAATAGTACAACTATAAAAATTGTTAAAAAGTAAGGTTTAAAAAAGTAAATATTATACTATACAAATCCCTATTAACGCACATAATGTATGTAAATAGGGATTATACTACCCTTTTTTTGGTATATAAAAAAAGAAAAATGAAGCAATAATAATACACCATAAGTAACTTAGGTTTTCCTAACTAGTAAATATGTATTTGTTGTTCTAATATTTAGTCATGCTTATGCATATTAGCTCCCTTAAGGTATTAAAATGTGTGTGATTCTAAAGCAGTTTACTTTAGATTAATGTTGCCACAAATACAAAAAAACAGATAGTTATACAGGTTTTAATACTATTTTACGCCGTAAAACAGTATAAATCGTAAAGTTTATGACAACAATTTTTTTGCACTATTTTAAGCAGCGCTACGGCTTAGCTTACATAATAATACTTTAAACTAAAAAAAATATTCAATTCAATTAAATAATTTTTACAAAGCATTATAAGCTACAAAAGTAATTTTAAGCATTACAAGCTACCTATTTTTACTAATGAAAATTACAATCCCCCCAAATATTGATATTATTGCTTTACAGGAAATGAAAAAAGTACGTTTAATGAACCGTGTAGATATTAAATATTATTTTCATTTAAAGCACTTACCACAAATACTTAATCAACTAAAAAAGGACTATTATGTTTTAGAAATAGAAAAGGCAACAATTTTACCTTATAAAACCGTTTATTTTGACACCATTGATAAGCAACTTTACTTACAGCACCATAACAATAAACTAAACCGTGTAAAAATTAGAAGGCGAACCTATGCAAGTACTAATACAAGTTTTTTTGAGGTAAAGTTAAAAACAAACAAAGGGCGAACCTTAAAACAACGTATAGCAGTACAGGGTTCTGAACCACAGCTATCAGCAAAAGAGCAACATTTTATTAATGCAAACACAGCAATAACAGAACCTTTGACGATTAGTTTAATAAACAAATTTAAAAGGGTGACTTTTGTAAGCAAAAATTTAAACGAACGCTGTACTATTGATTTTAACATCAATTTTGAAAATGAAGAAGCAACATCTACACTCGGCAATTTGATAATTGTTGAAATAAAAGTAGATGGAAAAAAAAGTAATTCCAAAATAGCAACAATTTTAAAGGATAAAAAAATAAAACCCAACAGCTTTAGTAAATATTGTATAGGAATGGTTAAAATAAACAAAGGGCTAAAGTACAATAGGTTTAAATATCAACTTAAAAATATAAATAAAATTAATAACCATGAATCTTAAAAATAACGACTTTAACCAATTAGGTATTTTGTGTTTTTTAACTATTTTTTTGATAAGCCTACTTTATATAATCTATCTGCATAGGGAAGATGTATACTGTTTTTTAACAAAAAAAAGGAACATACCTGTTACTTACGAAAAAATTGAAAACATTCATTTGGAAAAAAGAGCTGTATTGCTAAACGATTTAAGTAATCGGTTAGGAGTAAAAGTAACACATTGTAAAATACACGATATTGACTTTCTTAAAGATACTGCTGAATTAACAGTGTACTATAATAAATAACTATCCGCTATGTCTGCCTGTTTTAATGCTTCGTCATGTTCAGCATATCCGTATATCAGTACCCCATATCGTATTAAAAATGTGTGTAATTCAGAAACAAATTTAGGATGACGTTACTACAAATACAAAAAATGGATAGTCGTATTATAATAAATAAAAAACGGCACCTACACTTTAGCAAAAAAAAGAATGTTTTTTAAGAAAGTAGAACAACAATTACAATCCAATGACAGTGGTATATGTGCTGTAAAAATAATTTGTGATATTTATGGGAGGCAAATAACCAGAGCCTACATTACCCAATCCATTAAAATAAACAAAAAGGGAGTGGATTTAATAGCTGTTAAATCTTTTTTGGAAAGAAATGATTTTTGCGCACAATTTAAACTACTTAACAACCCCGATTTAGAATTTGAAAAAAGTGATTTTCCGTTTATATTACCCATAAAAAGCCAAAAAAAACAACAATACTTAGTTGTAAACGGACTAAAAAAAAACAAATTTAAAGTATATGATCCTGAAAATGGATCCGTGTATAATAGCACTTTTAAGGAGTTGCAAAGCAAAGCTCTTTTTTTAGAATCAGATCAAAATTTAATAAAAAAAGAAGAAACCCTGATGGCATTATGTGCGCAAGATATACATCAGTATCAAATAAAAATTAATGCCGTATTAAAAGAAAATAATATTGCAGAGGTTTCAAATAAACTATCTTATTTCAAATACATTAAGCAACATTTTGGGTTTAAAAATTTTATAGCCGAAAAATATTTTTTGAATGATTTACTCTTAAATCAAGAAATAGCACAGCTGCCCAAAAAGTTTAAAACACTTTATTACGATCAAGGGAAAATTAAAATTAAAGCACCAACAATTTTAGTTGTAAAACCTAAAGATGGCACTAAAATAACCTCAACAAAAGGGAGCGGTAAATCTGTTTATTGGCAACTTTTTAATCAATTAAAAGAGCAAAAGAAGTTATGGTACATTTATATATTTGCCTCTTTTTTTTCAGCATCCATAGCTCAATTATCCGTTTTTAGTAATCAAGTTTTAATCGATCATGTATTGCCTTCATTCAACTTAGGGGTACTTATGCTATTTGCTATAGGGTTGGGTGTTTACAAGCTATTTGACATATTCACAACAGCCTATAAACGTTTTGTTGGAGTGCATTTAAAAAATAAATTAGATCAATTTTTTCTTCACGAATTTGATTCTAAAATCAATAATTTTTCCCTAAAGTACATACAATCTTATAAAAAAGGAGATTTAATCGAGCGGGTGTCAGATGCCATGAAGCTTAAACGTTTTTTTACAAAGTTTTTTGTAAGTGTATTAATTGATGTTGTAATTTCTTTTTATTCATTAGTTATTCTATTTTTTATTAATTGGCAATTAGCACTTTTAATTCTTTTTACCATGGTAGCTTTTTACTGTTGGTTTCGATTGATTACTCCTTTTTTAAAACATAACGAAAAAATCAGATTTGTTCTTAAAGCAACCTTCCTTTCAAAAATAATTGAAAAAATAGAAGGCATTCAAGTAGCCAAAAGTTTTGGAATTGAGCAAAATTTATCATTTAAAATTAATAAAAGTGTCGATAAATATTTAAAAATTCAATTAAAAAACGAATATTTAAATTTACTAAATACCACAGTAGTTTCGTTAGTAATAGGGGCTATGTCAATAGCAATTATCTTGGGGCTATCAAAAACCGCTATTTCTACAAAAAGTATATCATTAGGGCAAATAATAACATTTATAGCATTATCATCAAAAATTTTTAGCTCATTTAAAAGTATTTTAAATCAAAACTTAGTGCTACAAGAAAATCAAATTATTTTAAAGCGGTTTTTGGATTTCGACGAAAAAGCAATAAAAGTTAATTCGAAGAATAAAATTCAGGATTTTACAATTAAAACACTAGAGTTAAAAAAGTTAAATTACAGCTACGATTATGGGAAAAATATTTTGAATGACATTAATTTTTTGTGTGAAAGAGGAGAAAAAATAAAAGTTGAAGGAAAGAATGGATCAGGGAAATCTACTTTAAGCAAAGTGATGACAGCATTGTATATACCAAATAAAGGCAATGTGCTAATTAATGGAATTGAATCTCATTTTTATGAGGAAAATGCACTAAAAAAGAAAATTGTTTTAACCACAAACGAAGATATTTTATTTAATGAAAGTTTATTTGAAAACATTTGTTTTGGTAAAGATATTGATGTGTCTAAAATAATAAACCTATCTAAAAAAATAGGTTTCTACGATTTTATAGCCTCCAAACAAGATGGCTTGGAATTTATGATTGCACCTGGAGGCAAAAACTTATCGACTGGGCAACGAAAAAAAATTATATTGCTAAGAGCCTTCTTCTCAGAAGCAGAAATTATTATTCTTGACGAAGTCTTATCAGGAATTGATATGGAGAGTAGGTCCAATATTGAAAAGTTAATTGATTTAGATAAACGCACGTTTATTATAATATCTCACGAGCCTATTGAAGATATTAATTTCAAAAAAAAACACACCTTACAAAATGGAAAACTCAATATTGTATAACACCAATTCCATAAAATTTATTAAGATTTTGTTTCGTATTATCTTAGCTTTTTTTGTGGTTGTACTTGTGGTTGTCGCAACAGTACATGTGGACGATTCAGTATATTTTGATGAGGGATTGGTGTACTCAAAAAATCCCAAAATTAAAATTACAGCACCAACGGAAGCTATTATTGAATCTATAAATGTTTCTGAAGGGCAAAAGGTGGCTAAAGGAGACACTTTACTGGTTTTAAGAAATAAAAAAATTAGTTCTAATTTTAATATTTCCAACCAGCAAGTAAGCGCGTCAAAAAAGAAAATTGTGATACTAGAAAAACTAATTTTTGAAGGAAAGCAAAAAAAAGTACTTTATAAGAATCAGATTGAAATCGAAAAAAAAGTATACAACAATACGCGGGCAAGCATAAAAAAGGAAACCGAAAACTTAAAAAACAAAATGGCCTTTTCCAAACAAAACTCGATGTTGGTAAAAAGTAGGTATAAAGCAGACTCTATACTTTACGGCAAAGGCGTAATTTCTAGATTGGCATTCGAAAAACAAAAACAAGTATTTTTAAATGATTCAAAAAAAACATCCGAAGCCCAGTTTAAGTATAAAAATAAATTTCATGAATTCGATAATTTGTATCAGAAAAAAAAAGAAAATATTAATTATATTGAAGGTAAGATCTTAGAAATAAACAAGCAAATTCATGAATATGAGCTTAAAATAGCAGAACTAAATTCAACACTTAACAACACTCGGTTTCAATTAGATTATATCGCCGAACAAAAAGACAGGCTTATTATTTTAGCCCCAATTAGCGGTACAATTCCCTATTTATTCAATACAAAATACAATCAAAAAAAAATACAAGAAAACACCTTGTTAATTGTAGTAGCACCTGAAAAAGAAAGTTATTATGTAAAAATAAATTTGCCTGAAAAAAGCCTTATTTATGTAAAAAAAGGACAACAAGTAAATTTGAAAATTGATGCATACAATTATTACAAATATGGTGGGATTAGGGGTACCGTAAATTACGTGTCTCCATCGGCAATTAAAGGAGCATTTTATTGCATTGTAGATGTAAGGGACAATAATCCCAATGTTAAATTAAAAGCTGAGTACAGATTAAAAGGGAATATTATAGTTGAAAATTTGAAAATCTACAAATTTTTTATCAAACAACTTTTTTCTAAAATATAGGTTGCAGGAAAGGCTTCCGATAATTAGGGTATTAATTTTGGACTAAGGTATTATAAAAGCTCCTGCACTCAACTAATAATGTTTGGGGGCTCAAAAAGCAGAAAAATACAAGCAGAAGACGTGTTGTATAATTAGCAATACTTAACAAGTAAGCCAACTTTAGTGCTATAATATGTTAAGCGCTTAAAAAACTGCTTTACAAGTTTAAAAAAACAATTATTAGTCTTACTTTTGCCCAGATTTATCTAACAGGAAATAGGTATCCTTTTTAAAATATTTATATGAAATATCAGTCTAAGAAAAAAGCTATTATTTTACTTTCTGACGGAACTATTTTCCATGGGAAAGCAGTAGGGAAAGAAGGAAGTGTATTTGGAGAAGTTTGTTTTAATACTGGAATGACAGGATACCAGGAGATTTTTACAGATCCTTCTTATTTTGGACAAATAATGGTAGCTACAAACGCTCACATTGGTAATTATGGAACCTTAGATGCAGATGTAGAATCAAGTTCGATTAAGATTGCTGGTTTAGTAGTTAAAAATTTTAGTTATGAGTTTTCAAGACCAGGGTCAAAATCCTTACAATCTTTTTTAGAAGAAAATGATTTACTAGCTATTTCAGATGTAGATACGCGAGCATTGGTAAGTTATATTAGAGATCACGGAGCAATGAATGCTGTGATTTCTACAGATGTTGATAATATAGATGGACTTAAGAAACAATTAGTCGCTATTCCTGATATGAAAGGGTTAGAGTTATCTTCAAAAGTATCCACAAAAGAACCTTACTTTTTTGGAGAACCAGATGCTACATATAAAATAGCCGCTTTAGATTTAGGAATCAAGAAAAACATTCTTAGAAATTTAGCAAAGCGTGATGCCTACATTAAAGTTTTTCCATACAATACTTCCTTAGAAAAAATGAAAGCTTGGTCTCCAAACGGATATTTTCTTTCCAATGGGCCAGGTGATCCCGAGCCATTAGAAAATGCTATTTCTGTAGCCAAACAATTGGTAGAAGAAAACTTACCAACTTTTGGAATCTGTTTAGGACATCAAGTAATTGCAATTTCTCAAGGAGTAAAAACCTTTAAAATGTTTAATGGTCACCGAGGAATTAATCACCCCGTAAAAAACTTGCTTACAAGTAAGGGAGAGATTTCCTCTCAAAACCATGGTTTTGCAGTGGATAAGGCCAGTGCAGATGCAAATCCCAAAATTGAAATTACACACGAGCATTTAAACGATCATACAGTAGCAGGAATTCGTATTAAGGACAAAAACTGCTTTTCAGTACAATACCATCCAGAGGCAAGTCCAGGTCCAAATGATGGAACGTACTTGTTTGATCAGTTTATAGCAAATTTGAAATAAAAAAATATTATAACAATTTAGCAATATGTGATACTTAAGTATTCAGTATATTGCACCCGATTTTTAATAACCTAAATTCAATAATAATGAGTATTATCGTTAACGTTCATGCAAGGCAAATTTTTGATTCGCGTGGAAATCCAACAGTAGAAGTAGATGTGGTAACAGAAAATGGAGTGCTTGGTAGAGCAGCAGTACCATCTGGAGCTTCAACAGGAGAGCACGAAGCAGTAGAGTTACGCGACGGTGGAAAAGACTACATGGGAAAAGGTGTTTTAAAAGCAGTAGCTAATGTAAATGAAATTATTGCTGAAGAATTAGTAGGTTATTCAATTTTTGATCAAAATTTAGTAGATCAATTAATGATAGAAATAGACGGAACTCCAAATAAATCTAAATTAGGAGCCAACGCAATATTAGGAGTTTCTTTAGCTGTAGCAAAAGCAGCAGCTAACGAATTAAATCTTCCATTATATCGTTACGTAGGTGGTGTAAGTGCTAACACACTTCCTGTTCCTATGATGAATATAATTAATGGTGGTTCTCACTCTGATGCACCAATCGCATTTCAAGAGTTTATGGTTATGCCAGTAAAGGCTAAAAACTTTACACATGCGATGCAAATGGGAACCGAAATTTTTCACAGCTTAAAAAAAGTACTTCACGATCGTGGTTTAAGTACAGCTGTGGGTGATGAAGGAGGTTTTGCCCCTAACCTTGAAGGAGGAACAGAAGATGCGCTAGATTCAATTAAATTAGCTGTTACTAATGCTGGTTATACTTTTGGAGACGATGTAAAAGTAGCTTTGGATTGTGCTGCAGCAGAATTTTTTGTAGACGGTAAATATGATTACACAAAATTTGAAGGAGCAGAAGGTGTAATTAGAACAAGCGAAGAGCAAGCTGATTATTTAGCGGAATTAGCAGCAAAATATCCTATTATTTCTATTGAAGATGGTATGGATGAGAACGATTGGGCTGGTTGGAAATACTTAACTGAAAAAATTGGAGACAAAGTTCAATTAGTAGGGGATGATTTATTTGTTACCAACGTAGAGCGTTTATCCCGTGGTATTAAAGAAGATACTGCAAATTCAATTTTAATTAAAGTGAATCAAATTGGTACATTAACGGAAACTATTGCAGCAGTTAATATGGCCCATAATGCGGGATATACTTCTGTAATGTCTCACCGCTCTGGAGAAACTGAAGATAATACTATTGCTGATTTAGCTGTAGCATTAAACTGTGGTCAAATCAAAACAGGTTCTGCTTCTCGTTCTGATCGTATGGCTAAATACAACCAGTTATTACGTATTGAAGAAGAATTAGGTACTGTTGCTTATTTCCCTCAAGAAAATGCATTTAAAGTAAAGTAATTATAATTATTTGATTTTTAAAAATTTAAGTAATTCTGAATAATAACAAAAAATGCAACCTAAAACTAGGTTGCATTTTTTGTTGTTATATGTCAAGTAGAGTTATTGTTTATTTTAAAAATAACATAGTTTAACCATTTGTAGAATGTGTTTTATAATAACTATTTTTAAAATTCTGTTAATACTTAAGTAGTAATGGCTAATTGATGAGCTCAAAATATGATTCTTAGGTAAGAATTTGTATTTTAGCACATCTTCAAAATTAACATAAAAAGCACATCAAAATATGTCAGAAACAGCATCTTTAGAGATAGACGGTAAAAAATACGAATTTCCAATTATAAAAGGAACCGAAAACGAACTAGCAATCGATATTAAGGCTCTAAGAGGAGTTACAAACGGAGTAATTACCATTGATCCGGGTTTTAAAAATACAGGAAGTTGCCAAAGTGAAATTACTTACCTAGATGGAGAAAAAGGAATTTTGCGTTACCGAGGGTATTCTATCGAAGATTTAGCTGAAAAGGCAGATTTTTTAGAAACAGCTTATTTGTTAATTTTTGGAGAACTTCCAACAAAAGAGGTTTTAACAAAATTTGGGGCTGATATTAAGGCACAGTCATATGTAGATGAAGATGTAAAGAAAATTCTTGATGGTTTTCCTAAATCGGCTCATCCAATGGGTGTTTTAGCATCTTTAACAAGTGCTTTAATTGCTTTTAATCCAGAATCAGAAGATGTAGATTCAGAAGAAGAGATGTATAATGCCATTGTTGCATTAATGGGGAAATTCCCAGTATTAGTTTCTTGGGCACTGCGTAAAAAACAAGGATATGCATTGGACTATGGAGATGACTCTTTAGGATATGTAGAAAATATAGCAAAATTATTATTCAAAAAGCCAAGTGCAGAGTATAAGCAAAATGATATTATAACGGACGCTTTGGATAAGTTATTAATCCTACATGCAGACCATGAGCAAAACTGTTCAACATCTACAGTGCGTATTGTAGGATCATCACATGCAGGTTTATTTGCTTCTATTTCGGCAGGTATTTCAGCACTTTGGGGGCCGTTACATGGTGGTGCAAACCAAGCAGTATTAGAAATGCTTGAAGCTATTAAAGAAGATGGTGGTGACACAAAAAAATATATGGCTAAGGCTAAGGATAAAGAAGATCCTTTTCGTTTAATGGGCTTTGGTCACCGTGTTTATAAAAATTTTGATCCACGCGCTAAAATTATAAAAGTTGCTGCAGAAGAGGTTTTGGCAGATTTAGGAGTTGAAGATCCTATTTTAGAAATAGCTAAAGGTTTAGCAGAAGAAGCACTTAGTGATGAGTACTTTGTGAAACGTAAATTATATCCTAATGTAGATTTTTACTCAGGAATAATTTATAGAGCTTTGGGTATTCCTACAGATATGTTTACAGTAATGTTTGCTTTGGGTCGCTTGCCAGGGTGGATTGCTCAGTGGAGAGAAATGCGCTTAAATAAGGAGCCAATAGGGCGTCCAAGACAAATTTATACAGGTAAAAATTTAAGAGATTTTAAAAAAGTAGAGGATAGATAAAAATTGATCTTACATAGAACAATACAAAAACCTATAAAATTTATTTTATAGGTTTTTTTTGTGTCCGTAAACTCTTATCGAAAATAAATTATTTTTGTTCTGGAGCAGCTAGATTTAAAGTAGAACGTACTTTTGCAGGAATTAGAAGGTGGTTTTTATGTGGAGCAGCAAGATATGGAGGAATAGAAAAATTCATACTTAAAATCTTATGGAAGCAATTAGCTACAATTTATATAAAAGCCCTGAAATAATAGCGTCTAATTTTAAAAAATAAGACAAAATGAGGGTAAAAAGCACACTTTTGAAGATCTATTTTACTCAAAAACAACTTTAAAATTGGTGGATTCAAGTTATAAACGCAACACTAGATTTTTGAATTATAAATTCATTAAACTTTTCATTAGGCGTCAAGAAGCTATAACTTTTTCTAGGTCTATTATTTAATTTTTCTACTGCATGATTTACCAGTTGGATTTTGATGTTATCAAAGTTATTTTTTTTAGCAAATACTGTCTTATCAACCCATTTAAATTTTCGTTCGCATCCCCTTTGTCAACTGTGGTAAGGCTTGGTAAAGTAAAAATCGATATTTAATTCTTCTACTATAGCTTTTTGGTTGGTAAATTCTTTTCCATTATCCAAAGTAATGGTAGGGATAAAAGGTATTGAAGGCGTTAAGAGTTTAATGGTTTTAAGCGCTATCTGTTTAGCTTCTTTATTAGTAACATAAGCTATTTTTAGAACCTTGTGAATCAATCATTTATAGTAAGCAAAGTGCCTTTATGATCTTTGCCAATAATTAAGCCAATAATTAAACCAATAACTAAGTCAATTTCTAAATCACCAAATCTTTCCTTTTTCTCTACTATTTCAGGGCGTTTTTTTATATCAATTCTACCTGATATTTGTCCTCTTTTAGTGTTGATATTCCCTCTTTTTTGATAGTGTTTTCCATGAGTTCTAAAATGCTTGTAGTACATTCCTCCTAGCTTTTTGTCTTGCTAAATGAATTGACATTTTATAATATAACTATCTAAAATTCCTATTTATTCTAAGTTTAGTCATAGTATTGTACATTAGTGTTTCTACAATGGATTAAAACCAATTTCAGTAATAGGTTTAAAGGTTAAATGGAGGTGCCTACAAAGACGAGTAGGCAAAGTTTTACTAAAAATGTAGATGAAAAAATATCGGGGGTTCAGATCAGGCTATTGGAAAAATTATTTTAAATTAAAAGAGCAGAATTTTATAAATTCTGCTCTTTATTGCATTTTTGATTATTGTAGTTCAGCAGTGGCTTACCCTTTGGATAGGCTTTTTTACAAGGAATACTTATATTTGTAAATCCTATGTGACTAATAGAGTTATAATGTTATCTAAAAAAACGAAATACGGATTAAAAGCACTGACTTATATTGCTAAGAAACAATGTGAAGAACCCGTTTCAATTTCGGAAATTGCTAAGAGTGAAAATATTTCGCAAAAATATCTAGAGAGTATTTTGTTAAGTCTTAAAAAAGCAGGAATATTAAGCTCTCGTAAAGGTAAAACAGGAGGCTATTATTTATTGAGACCATCAACCGAAATTTCAATGTCCAACATTATAAGAGTACTCGAAGGTCCTATAGCAATGCTGCCATGTGTAAGTCTTAATTTTTACGAAAAATGTAATGATTGTCCCGATGAAAAAGCCTGTTCAGTTCATAAGTTAATGATCGAAGTAAGAGATAGTACATTAAAAATAATGGAAAACAACATGTTATCAGACTATACTTTATAAATAAAAGTAAATAAATGAAAAATAAATTTTTAATTGCCATTGTAGTAATATCCAGTATAATAGGTTGTAAAAGTAAGTTTTGTAAAAAAACAGGTGAAGTAAAAAGTCAAAAAAATACAGGATTGATTATCGCCAATATGGATACTTCCGTAAATCCTAAAAACGATTTTTACAATTACGTTAATGGAAATTGGATGCAAAACACTAAAATTCCTGAAGATAGAACTTCTTGGGGGGGATTTGGTGTTTTAAGAAAAAGCACCGATTACGATGTCCTATCCATTTTAGATAAAGCAAAAAAAAGCAAAAAATATAAACAAGGAACAGATCAATATAAAGCGTTATTGCTTTTTGAATCAATTTTAGATACGGTTTCAAGAAACACTATTGGTGTACAGAGTATTGTGCCTGTTATGAGTAACATAGAGGGTGTACAATCAATTTTGGACCTACAAAAAATAAAGATGCAAAATAGGGCTATATCCTCGCCATATTTTCAGTTTAGTGTATTTTCTAACTTTAGCAATAGTAGTATAAATGCGTTATATGTAGGTACTGGGGATTTGGGACTACCTGAAAGAGATTTTTATATAGATCAAGATAAAGAAACAAAAAAAATTCGTGAGAAATATTTAGATTACATCAGTAAAATGTTTCAGCTTTTAGGCGTTGATAAAGACAAATCAAAAAAGGATGCGGATATAATTTTGGCTATAGAAACAAGTTTAGCAGTTCCTCAACTAAATAAAACAGAACGTAGAGATTCTAGGAACTACAATAACCCAAGATCAATCAACCAACTTGCTGAAATGACTACCAGTATTAATTGGGATACAGCTATTAAAGATCTACAAATTGATAAAAAAATAGACAGTATAATTGTTTTACAACCCAGATATATGAAGGTTTTGGATAGTGTATTAAAATATACACCAATTAAGGATCTAAAAACAGTTATAAAATGGTCTACACTAAATAACGCCTCGTATTTACTTTCGACAAGTATGGAAAAAACCAGCTGGGATTTTTACAGTAAAACGTTAAATGGAGCTATAAAACAAAGACCAAGACGCGAAGTAGCCTTGGGTAATGTTAATGCTCTAATAGGTGAGGCAATTGGACAATTATATGTAGATGAGAAGTTTCCGCCAGAAGCAAAAGCAAAGGCAGAATTTATGATCGAAAACATAATTAAAGCCTATAAAAAAAGGATCGAAAAATTAACGTGGATGAGTGATAGCACTAAAGTACGTGCTATTGAAAAATTAGACAAATTTGTAGTAAAAATAGGGTACCCTAATAACTGGGAGGACTATAGTAAGTTAGAAATTAAGAAAGGTAATTCGTACTACGAAAATAAAATGGCTGTTAACAAATGGGAGTTTAAAAAAGCAATAGCTAAAGTGGGGAAACCCGTAGATAAAACCAAATGGGGAATGCCACCGCAAGAGGTAAATGCATACTTCAATCCTTTATTTAACGAAATTGTATTTCCAGCAGCAATTTTGCAACCACCGTTTTATAACTATAAAGCAGACGAGGCGGTAAATTATGGCGGAATAGGAGCCGTAATTGGGCATGAAATTTCGCATTCTTTTGATGATTCTGGTGCAAGGTTTGACGCAAGCGGCAACCTATCAAATTGGTGGACGGATTCAGATTTAAAGAAATTTCAGAAGAAAGGAAAAGCACTTTCAGATCAATACAGTGCAATTGAGGTGTTAGACAGTGTGTATATTAATGGACAGTTTACTTTAGGTGAAAATATTGGTGATTTAGGAGGTGTATTGAGTGCTTATGATGGATTGCAAATGTACTTTGAAGAAAAAGGAAAACCATCGTTAATAGATGGTTTTACAGCCGAGCAACGTTTTTTTATTTCTTGGACTACAATATGGAGAACAAAAATTAGAGATGAGGCATTAAAAAATAGAATTAAAACCGATCCTCATTCACCAGGAAAAGTAAGAGCAGTGCAACCTTTGTTAAATATACCAGCATTTTATGAGGCTTTTGATATTAAAAAAGGCGATAAAATGTATTTAGCTCCCGAGGATAGAGTTTTTATATGGTAAATTTATTTTGAAATTTCGCGAAGCATTCCATTAAAAATAAAATAATGAAAAGGAACTAGGCTGTACCAATACACACGGCCTAGTAATCCTTTTGGGCGGAAGGTGGCCGTTTGGTGTAGGACATTATTATCGTCTATAAAAAATTCCAACCAAGCTTCGCCAGGTAAACGCATTTCGGCAAATAAGAGCAATCGTTTTTCTTTTTTATCAGCGACTAATACACGCCAAAAATCAATAACATCACCAGAGTTAATACGTTCTTGGTGAGTACGCCCTCTTCTGGATCCTACGCCACCTACTAGTTTATCTAATTTTCCACGAATATTCCACATCCAATCTCCGTAATACCAGCCTGTGTTTCCTCCAATGGACCAAATGCGATGTAATACTTTTTCTGGATCAATAATTTTAGCGGATTTATGATCTCTAAGGCAACCATTATTTGGAACAGTTACATATTTTTGCAAGCTTTTACGATAACGCCCACTTATTTTAGAATCTTTCCAGCTAGAAACTACTTGGTTTTGTTCAATTTTTGCGAAAGCTAATTCTAAAGCATGTGTATAGGTCATTGGTACAAAACCTAATATTTTTTGAAGCCTTTTGTCTTTAGCTACCACAGGAACTTTCATACTATCCACCAAATTAATAGCTAATTTATAGGAGGTAGAAGTTACAAAAAACAACCAGTAAGAAGAAAGCTTGGGAGTCATTATAGGTAAAGTAAAAATATACAACGAAATCCCTCTGTTTTTAGCGTATAAATAAAGCATTTCTCTGTACGTAATTACATGTGGTCCAGCAATATCAAAACTTTGATCAAAACACTGCTTATTCATAAAAACACCAGTCAAAAACTGCAAAACATCTCTAATACCAATAGGTTGTGTTTTTGTGTTTACCCATTTTGGAGTAATCATTAAAGGCAGTTTTTCGCACAGGTCACGAATAATTTCAAAAGAAGAACTTCCAGAACCTACTATAATACCAGCTCTTAAAACAGTCATAGCACTTGGGCCATCGTACAATAATTGCTCTACATTTTTCCGCGATTGTAAGTGTTTGGATAAGTGATCATCATTAACAATTCCGCTAAGGTAAATTACCTGTTTAGTTCCAGCATAACTCATGTATTTATTAAAATTCTTAGCAGATATAGCTTCCATTCGATCAAAATCTTCAGTAGAAGAAGTCATGGAATGAATTAAATAATACGCAACATCAATATTTGTAGGAAAATTAGAAGTATCTACATTTTCAAGAAAATCTACTTTTATAACAGTAATTTTTTTCTGTAATTCAGCATCAACATAAAAGCGTTTAGGGTTACGCACACAACAAATTATTTCATGTCCAGCTTCCACCAAAAGTGGAAGCAATCGCATTCCTATATATCCATTGGCACCAGTAAGTAAAACACGCATAAATTGAAGTTAAAAAAAATAAGTATAAATAATTGATGTGTAGGTATTTATAGGTAAATAATAATCTTATAAATCCTCTAATCGAGTAGGGGTTTGTTTTTCCTTTTCGGAAATAATTCTCGAAATAAATTGATGTGTTTTAATATCTTTTGCTTTTACTTCAACCTTAATAAAATAATTGTCTTTATAAAAGCTGTAAACTTCCGAGTCTCCTTTGTAAACTTTTAATTTGTAGTAGGGAATCACAAGGGCGTACACTTCAAGTCGTTTTTGAAAGCCTATAATTATCCCCTCTTTTCGAAGTTCTATATTACAAGTATTTCTACTTTGGTCTAGTTGTAGTAGATTGTAGATTTTAATACTCGAAGCCGTAATATTTAATTTAGGAGAGCCAATACCTTTTTGTTTAATCCGTTCCATAAGCGAGTAGGGTACTCCAACTAGATCGTTAATTTTTCTTTTAATTTCAGGATCGTTATGTGAAATATTGAGTAGCATAAACTAAATAAGGTTTGTCTCTATAGGGTAAGATAGCTTTGATGTTTGATTTGGGAGTTTGGATTAACAATGTTTAACAATAGATTAAAAATTCGTGAGCCGTACGGCGTATTTCGAATTTCACTTAATTATCTTTGCGCCTTTAAATTATTAGTTATGGATATCCAACAGTTACTAAGTCAAAAGGTAAAAGAAGCAGCAATTCAAATTTTTCAGATTGAATTACCTTCGGTAGAATTTCAGCCTACTCGCAAGGAGTTTGAAGGAGATATTACGTTAGTTGTTTTTTCGATGTTGAGAGTAATTAAAGGAAATCCAGTACAAATTGGTGAGCAAATAGGAACGTATTTACAAGAAAATATAGAAGAAATTACGGGTTTTAATGTGGTAAAAGGTTTTTTGAATTTAGTAATTGCAGATTCGTACTACCTAAACTTTTTTAATACAAACAAAGCAAATGCTACTTTTGGTTTTGTAGCGCCTAATGAGGCGGATGGAGTTATGGTAGAATACTCTTCTCCAAATACCAATAAACCATTGCATTTAGGGCATGTTCGTAATAATTTATTAGGGTTTTCGGTAGCTGAAATTTTAGCAGCAAGTGGAAAAAAAGTATATAAAACCCAAATTATTAATGATCGTGGGATTCATATTTGTAAATCCATGTTAGCTTGGCAAAAATTTGGAAAAGAAGAAACACCAACTTCAACAGGATTAAAAGGCGATAAGTTAGTTGGAAATTATTATGTGAAGTTTGATCAAGAATATAAAAAAGAAGTAGAAGTTTTAGTAGCAAAAGGAATAGATAAAGAAGAAGCTAAAAAACAAGCCCCGTTACTTTTAGAAACACAAGAAATGCTTCGCAAATGGGAAGCGGGCGATGAAGAAGTAATTGCGCTTTGGAAAATGATGAACGAATGGGTATATGCGGGATTTAGCGAAACGTATGATAAATTAGGGGTAAGTTTTGATAAGAATTATTATGAGAGTGATACTTATAAATTAGGGAAAGATATTGTTGACGAAGGTTTGGAAAAAGGAGTTTTTTATCAAAAAGAAGACGGTTCAGTTTGGATTGATCTTGCTGATGATGGCTTAGACGAAAAATTAGTGTTGCGTAGCGATGGAACCTCCGTATATATTACACAAGATATTGGAACAGCAGTCCAGCGCGCTAAAGATTTTTCAGTAAATGGGATGGTATATACCGTAGGGAACGAACAAGATTACCATTTTAAAGTATTGTTTTTAATTTTAAAGAAATTAGGATATGACTGGGCGGTAGATTTGTTTCATTTAAGTTACGGAATGGTAGATTTACCAAGCGGTAAGATGAAGAGTCGAGAAGGTACTGTAGTTGATGCAGACGATTTAATTGATGAAATGAAAAATACGGCCAAAACCATTTCAGAAGAATTGGGTAAGCTAGATGGTTACTCTAACGACCAAAAGACAGAAGTTTATAAAACAATAGGTATGGGAGCTTTAAAATATTATATTTTAAAGGTGGATCCAAAAAAACGTATTCTTTTTGATCCAGCAGCATCTATAGATTTTCAAGGAAATACAGGGCCTTTTATTCAGTATACCTATGCACGAATTCAAGCAATAATTCGTAAAGCTTCGCAGGATCAATCTACTGTGATCGAGTCGATTGTATTACAAGAAAAAGAACGAGAAGTACTAAAACAGATAGAATTGTATCCAGAAATTATTCAGCAGGCAGCAAAACAATACAGTCCAGCAATTGTTGCTAATTACACCTATGATTTGGTAAAGAGTTATAATTCATTTTTTCAAAATGTGTCTATTTTTGGGGCAGATTCTGAAAAGGAAATATTATTTAGAGCTCAATTATCCCAATGGGTAGGTACTATAGTAGCCTCTGCTTTTGGATTATTAGGAATTAATGTTCCTGAAAGAATGTAAATAAAGCCTACAAGCAATACCTATTTGTTTTAAAGTTTCGCAGTATTAACGCATATCTAATTTTTACAACTAATGGTTAATTCTAAAATTAATAACAACAACACTTTCATATATGGTTTTATATAAATTATCTATATAAGCGACAAGTTTTTTTGACCAAACACGTGTTGTGTTGGCAACGTTAATTGTTTTCATAATTTTGTAAAGAATCGTTCCATTTTTTCTTTTAGAAAGAGATATATAGTTTTTCCTTACTTTAAATGAGAATTGTAAATTACCATTGAGAACGTTCTTCAATATCATCTAATGTAAAAGATGCAACTCTGTTTTTTAAATAAAAATCCAATGAGCAATTTCTTATAATATATCCGGATTTAGTCTAGGGCAGAATCATACTTTTCATTTTCTATAAGAAATATTCAATATTGATAAGAAATCAATATTTTTTTGAAATATATTAGGAATGTATACATCATAATTTAGATTAAAATTTGTCAATTTTGTATTTTAAGTGTGAAAAAATTCAATTTAACAAAGTATGATTTTGCCCTGGGATTTAGTCTTTACTAATATTTTCTTATAAATATAAATCGTATTTTCTCTAATTTCAAATCTTAATAAATCATTATTATAATACTTTAAATGAGTGGTAATAGTTTTATTTTTTATAGGAATGTAAATACCTATAAAGTTTACTTCCCCAGACTTGGCATCATGAACAAAATCAAAAAAAAGGTTTCTTCATTAAGTAAATAAAGTTCTTGTCTTTTAAAAGAATTAACGGAATAGTTTTCTTTCAAATAGCTAATTATAGCTTTCGTTACATTTTCATTAGGAGTTAATTCAGGTTCATTTTTTGTCATTACTCCAAAGTCTATTACACTTCTAAAATGCTTGTCAAAATTACAGTAATCTATAGTTTCTTTTTGATGGCAACTTATATTTAATATCAATAGCGTCCTAAACGTTTTAAAAAAAAAGAGGATAAAGTAAAGTATCTCAAATATCTTTGAGTTGCATAACAAAACCAAACCCTTCTATGATAAATGTAACTTTATTTTCACAAATAATTTCAAAATTATCTCGATCTAAGTTCAATGCTCTAGTTAAGCTTGGTTAAACAGATAAACATCAAAAAGGTTTTAATAGCTGTTCTCACTTAGTTACGATGCTTTTTTGTCAATTTGCAAAAAGTCAGTCACTTCGTGATATTAGTAATGGCTTACGATCTGCCACTGGAAACCTGAATGATTTAGCCATGAATAAAGCACCTTCAAAATCTACGATAGCTTATCAGAATAAAATAGGAGTTGGGAGCTTTTTAGAGATTACTATTATGTTTTACTAGAAAGTTTAGGACAGCAAGCCGATATGAAGCGTACTAAATTCAAAATTAAATCAAAAATATTCTTGCTAGGTGCAACAACGATAAGCCTTTGCCTAAGTCTATTTGATTGGGCAAAATACAAAACCAAAAAAGGAGCTGTAAAAATGCATACTTTACTTGATTACGACGGGCATTTACCCGCTAACGTAAATATTACAGATGGTAAAATAGCAGACAATAAGGGTGCTTATGATGTTTCACTTTTAAAAGGAGGTGTTATCATTGCAGATAGATTTTATAATGATTTTTCGCTCTTAAATGTTTGGGACAGCAGTGGTGTGTATTTTGTGATAAGGCATAAGGACAACATAAAATTTAAAACAATAAAAGAATTAGAACTGCCAGAAAACAGGCATTAACATCTTTTAAAGGATGAAACTATTGAATTAACAGGCAATAAAACCAAAAACAAGTATCCTAAAAAACTTCAAAGAGTTGCGCTTTGGGATGAAAAAAACCAGCAAACCATTAAGGTTATTACCAATCAAATGTCCTGGACAGCAAACACCATAACAGCGCTTTACAAAGCCAGATGGGAAGTAGAAATATTCTTTACAGATATAAAACAACAGCTACATATTAAATTTTTTATTGGTACCAGTCAAAATGCAGTGATGATACAAATTTGGACGGCATTAATAACAATTCTAATCCTAAAAGCGCTAAAAACACAAGCTAAACATGCTTGGTATTTATCAAGCCTAGTCGCATTTATTAGACTAAATCTATTTGTAAAAGTAGAATTACATAAAAGGCTCGATAATCCATTTGCCAAAGAACAACCTCCTCCTAATGAATTTTTACAAGGGGTTCTTTTTTAAAATGCAAACAAATCGAATGCTTAGACCTGTAAAACGGTCATATTTCGTGTGCTTATAATTTATTTAGGACAGGATTGATTTAATATACATATTAAAAATAATAATAGCATATTTCCAATTCTAAAATTTTACACATTCATCTTTTATTATTTCTGCTTGATATTTATGAAAATAAATTCTATCAGCAATATAATCCATATAACTTTTAGTTTTTTCTTTTGTCATTTTGAAATTAGCTACAGAAGTAGTTATATAAAGAACATATTACTCTATCCACCTTTTTTTTCTGTAGCGTATTGTATCTCTATCAGGAAAGTATCTATAATGCTTCAAATGGTGTTTCTTCAATAGTTTTAAACCGTAATAATCATGTTTTTTAAACTCTCGATTATAGTTGTTTATTTGATTTTTATAAAGCCTCAAAACATTATTAATATATTTTTTACGCTTTTCACTATCTTTATATTTAAATTTTATCTGACATTCATAAAGGAGATTTATTAAACACCCAGATATATAAGCTCTTTCTTTAAAAGAAATTTTTTTGTTTAAAGGCCTCCTTCCAATAGATAAAAAATAGGTATAATTACTTGTTTTTTTAAAAATAGAATCAGTGCTTGTATAAGATTTTTTTAAGGTTTTTTTTATGTATTACTATATCTTTATTAATATCCCTACTCCATAAAAAGAGTTCGAAACTATCCTGATCTAATGACGCATTATTATTTAGTTCTTTTTGTGAAGAACATGAAATTGTAATACTAATCAGAAAAATTAGACCAATATTGATAAGCCAGTTATTCACGATATTTAAACATCTCATAAATTTTAGTTATAAAAATTATAAGCTTCATCTTTTAATATCTTAATCTGATATTTATGGAAATATGTTTTGTTAGTAATATAATTCATATAATTTTTAGTCTTTTCTTTTGTCATTTTGAAATTAGCAACTGTAGTAGTTCTATAAACAATATATTAATCTAACCACCTTTTTATTGAAGGTATCGTATCCCTATCAGGAAAGTACTTATAATGTTTTAAATGGTGTTTTTTTAATAATTTTAAACCGTAATAATCGTGTTTTTTAAATTCTCGATTGTAATTGTTTCTATCATTATTATAAAATCTCAAAACACGATTAATGTATTTTTTGTTTTTTTCAGGATCATTATTTTTAAATTTTTCTTGACAATTGTATAAGAAGTTAATTAAATATCCAGATATATACGCTCTCTCAGAAAAAATTAAATCTTTTCCATAAAATCTATTTTTTGTATTAAGAAAGAAATTATAATCTTCTAAAGTTTTATATTCCTTATTATTGCTGTTTTTAATTTTTTTTTATATTTTTTTTAATTTTAACTTGTTAAATACTATATTATTATCATTGTTTCTAGACCAAATTTCTTTTGCTATATTATTATCATTTACTTGTTTATGTATGAACTCTTTATTTGAATTGCATGAATAAAATATAGATAAAGCCGTTATGAGAAAAAATGAACTAATATTTTTTTTAAATGAAATCATATCAATATCCCTTTTAATTATATAAACTAATACATTCTTTTTTTATTATTTCTGCTTGATATTTATGAAAATAATTTCTTTCAGTAATATAATCCATATAATTTTTAGTCTTTCCTTTAGCTATCTTGAAGTTAGCTACTGAAGTGGTCATATAAACAATATATTAATCTGACAACCTTTTTATTGAAGGTATCGTATCCCTATCAGGAAAGTACTTATAATGCTTCAAATGATGCTTTTTCAATAGTTTTAACCCGTAATAATCGTGTTTTTTGAATTCTCGATTATAGTTGTTATTATCGTTATTAAGTAAACTTAAAACTCCATAGATGAACTTATAGTCCTTCATAGATGAGTTTATATTTAATTTTTCTTGGCACTTATATAAAGTGTTTATAACATGCCCCGAGAGAAATGCTTTTTCTGTAAAGCTAATTTTTTTTGTGAATGAATTACTCGTATTTAGAATAGAAGAGTTGTAAGTGTCAAGAGATTCAAAATATCTTTCGTCACTACTATTAGTTTTTTTATAAATTTTATTAAGGCTTTTCTTATTAATTACAATTACACTATCACTATTTCTATACCATATAAATTTTTCAAAACTTTTAACTGATTTTTTTTTGCTTATTAAATCATTGTCTTGAACTAAGGTTAGATTATATGAATTACACGATAACAACATAAATAAAGTAATTATCGGAAAATATTTTTTTTTTTTAGATAAAAGCATATTAAATTTGTTTTAATTATAAAATTTAACACATTCTTCCTTTATTATTTCTACTTGATATTTATGGAAATATGTTTTGTTAGTAATATAATCCATATAATTTTTAGTCTTTTCTTTTGTCATTTTGAAATTAGCAATAGTAGTCGTAATACTTAGTTTATTTAACTTATCTTTTTCTCTTACAATACCCTTTTTAGTTTCCAAAACCTGCTGTTCTAAATCTTTAATATCTGAATCTTTTTCAATCTGTTCAATGTTTTTTAACTTAACTTTTTCTATTTCTTTCATTAAAAAATTTGAAATATAATCTTCTTGATATACTATTGTTTCCGCAATCTCTTGTTTTTTATCAGCAATACTTCTACCACGTGTTAAATTGTTAAGTTTATCATTAGTACTATTAAATTCATTTATATCTTTAATAAAAGTATGTTGTAGCCCAAGTATGTGTGCTAGTTCGTGTGCGTAAACACTAGGTACGTTTAATCCTTTTGCAAAAATAACAGTTCCTTGGCTTCGTATTGGGTCGGTTTGCGAAAGTCCTTGCAGATTTGGTATGTTGAAGTTTTTATCGGTTACAAAAATTAAAGCCCCTTTGTGAGTTTTGCCATATTTTGAATAATAACTATCTTCTAATTTATCTATTAAAAACCTTGGGTTAATATCTCCACTATGGTATTGCTTCCATCCATCTTCGTCTAAAGATACAGCAGGTTTAGCAGCGGTATTTTGATAGTCCCAATTTTTAAAAGTATTGCTTACATAAAACTGCAGCCAATTATTTTGGTTTATATCCACCACTATACATTCTGGAACAGCTCTGTTTAGTGCTGCAATATTACACTCAATCCCCGCTTGGCTCAACGATTTTTCGTTCAATGTCTTCTCTAACTCTCCTGCATTTAAGGCACTTTCATACAATCCTCTTGCATCTAATACCTCTTGCGCTGGTGTGCTTTTAAAAACTATAGGTATTATCTTAACTCCTAAATTTACGGTATCGTTTGGCGCCATTTCTATTTTACCAACTTCTATTCCATCAACGGTTTTTAGTAAAATGTATTCTTTTGTAGCAAAAGTTTGTAATGCTGTAATTTTTATTTCTGTGTATTCTTTTTTATTATTTCGTGCTCTATCTAATCTTTTTAATTGAATGGTGCTATTTTGCAAATTGTCGTGTTCTATGGTAAATTTTGTATCATCGTGCTCAAAAGTAATATAATCTTCTCTATTAATATCTAAGCCTTCTTTCAGGTGAATAGTAATGTTTACTACCGCAGTTTCATCTTTTGCTAGGTTAATCCAAGTAATTGGTATTTGCTTACTTAAATATTCCTCGGTTTCGTATAATTTATATAATATATCTTGCTTGTCTTGTGCTGTAGGAGTGTTTTTAAATTGAGTTGTTGTTTCGTCCAATACATGACTTATATCAGTAACATTAGTTTCTTGAAATTTCACGATCTTTGTTAAGTCATCACTCATTTCACACCAATCTATTCCATAAGATTTGTCATAATTATTAGGTTTAATAATTGCTGTTGCTAATATATTATCTTCAATGGTAGCGGTAACAGATTTGCTTTCTCCGTCTTCAAATGTTGCTGTAAATTTAACTCTTCCCATTTTAATTATTTTTTTGCTTTATAACTTTCAATTTTACCTGTTCTAAATTATCTTTAACAAGATAATTTTTCAATGTGTCGTTTTCTAGCGGAATACCATTGTGTTCAAAATCGTATTTAGGATCGTTTAAGTTTATGGTTACTTTATCGCCTATTCTATTTTCTGTTTTTAAACATAGTAATATAATATCTCCTACTTTATAGTTGCTAATTTCTTCTCCATTTATATTAGTTAAATAAGCTTTAGTATACCTTTTAGTATTTTTGTTTTCAATAACTTGATAGGGCATTCTTTCACTATGCGGAATCCAACTAACATTCCAGCGTTTTACAAATTCTACACCATAGTTTTGTATGGCTGGTGAAATAGTAATAGTGGTTTGCATGGGTTCTTCGCATTCTGCGCAAAAATTTTCTTTAAAGTAGATTAGATGAGCATTATTAAATTCATAAGTTTTTGTTGGCGGATAATCAAATCCGTTTTCGTAAAAACACACTTTTCCTTCTTCCATTTTATCGGCTTCATTCCAAGTATTATCTTCATTTCCTTTGGTCATCCATCTCAAAATAATGTCAGTATCTCTATCTGTAGCAAAGCAAAGAGTAATTAATCCACTTATAACATCTGTAGCTGGTTCACCATTCATTCTAATTTCTCTATGATAATCCATATCAGTCCAGAGTAACTCTATTTCTTGTCTTAATATAAATAGTTTAGCTAATGTCATTTTTTTCTTTTTTAATGTTTTGTAATAACAGCATATGCATTTTCAAATTCATATACAAAATCAGTTTTACTAAAATTATTGTATTTGATTTCAATTCTACCTTTCTTTTGCATATTTGGTGAAATCATCCATGATGTAATATGAGATTTTTAGATGCTTTGAGTAAGATAGTAAATTCACCTCCTTGTACTTTCCCACAAGGTTTTAAATTACCACTACTTACGGGTTAATTAAAATTAAACTCAAATTTATCAATATTAAAAACTTGGTCTTCTATATAAAGTTTTGCTTTTTGCGTTTTCAGATTTTATACTATTGGACTCGTTTAAACTTTTTTCAATTGGCTGCAAAATGATCTTTTTCACTTACTTTTTATCATTTTTTTGTTCCGTAGCTATGCTATGCAACCATAAAATGATTTCAATTGAGCAAAAAATCTCTATTTTTCGATTCAATCAAAAAAGTTTAAACGAGTTTATTGTAGACATAATGAATTGTTTATGAATTATAAGTACTGATTTTTGTAGATTTTTTTTTAACACTTTGTGAGGATTACTATATGATTTATTTGCTGCCCCGATAGGGCAATAATGAATTATATAGATGGTTACAAAACTTTTGTTTTAGTTGTTTTTTTGTAAAATTAATGTATCTATAACTTTGTTTAAAAATATAATTTCTTCAATTTTTCCACTCTGTATCCAAACAGTTTTTATTGTGTCTTTTTTTATAACCTTTCTTAGAAAAAACTAGATCAGATAGTGATTTGGGATTTTTTTAAAGTTTAAAGTAGCCATTTGTCTTTGAAATGGTAAATACAGAATCTTGAAGTTCAAGATTAACGACTACGTTAGTTAAAGGATTTAGATTTTCATCTACAACAACTCCATGATAATAATTAGTTTTTTTATCACAGGAAAAAAAGCAGACGATCAAATAAATATCAATTTTTTCATTGTAATCTCAGTTTTGATAGCCATAATAGCTTAGTTACATCCTTTTCACATGCTACACATCTATCATAAAAATTAGATGGCATTTTTCCATGAAAATATTTCATTAAATCAATTTCTTTTCCATTTTTCGGATAATTTTCACCTTTAGTATAATCCATATTAATGTATGTCTCTTTAAAAGATTCCTTACTAATAGGGTTTTTATCTTGTGGCATATAGTATGAACTACCCTTATGTTGCCATAAATATACATTTCCACCAAATGCTTGTAGTAATTCGTGACCTATTTCATAAGCTGCAGTTTCCTCAAATTCTTTATCTTCTTGTTCATTATCATTAAAATATCAACCGTTTGAGTATTTTATATAACCGAATTGTATGCAATACGTTGAAAACACCATTAGGAAAAAGTTTTGCTAATTCATCCATCATATTACCATCTCCAAAGTTACTATTAACGAGGTTCCTTGAACGTACCAAGAATTATTAGTGTTGTAAATTAGGGGTATATCATTTAAGCTTATTTCAGAATCAGCAGTATTAATAGCAGATACGATAATTTCCCAATTCTCATTATTTATTAGTGTACCGTTTGTGTTTGTATACCGCCTGCTCCAATATGTATTGATACCACTTAGAACTCTTTTTTTTCAAACCGTTAAAGCTACTAGTTCTAGATTTTAGCGGTGCTGTTTTGTGTTTTTTAATTTCTAATTTAGGAATTTTATCCCAAGGGCAAATAGTTCTAGGTGGAATCCCTTTTTTTACACTTCCTGCTACATCAGTACAATTAATTTCACAAGCACCACCATCTGTTAAATTTATAAGTTGAATTCAGGGATGAAAAATAAATAGATAAATAAGAAATGTATAGCCGTACAAACTATTTATTTTTTGAGTTTTATAATAAATAATGGCAAAAAATAAGCATTTACAAAGCAATGTAAGCTTTTAATGGAAGTGGATAATTGAGCTTTTGTTGAATAACAAAGTAAAGTTATGAAACTTAAAAAAATAAATAAAAGTTATTGAGACTCAAGCAATATTATTTGCCGTCAAATTCTCCCTTATAGCCTTTTAATTTTTTCACCTTATTTGCTTTTACAGGTGCACAACCCTCAGTACAATTAAAACGAGTAGGATCTTCGTTTTCCTTAGGTAAATTTTTGCGTTCAGGTGTTTTATGATAAATAGGAATTTTCAGACCTGCGTAAATATCAAAAGCGCGTGTTTTTTTATCAAAAGCTCTACTAAAAAAGCCGGAAGTTCCTATAAAAACAGGCCCTAATCGACCACCAAGTCCCACCTGTACACCACCATATTGGGTTGCTGTTACAGGTAAAAAAGCAGTAAACCATTTAGATTCATATCTTGGACTTACCGTAATTTGATTAGCATATCGATTGGATTTTGAAGCTTTTTTGCCAATTAAAGATAAATGACTTGCTGCATTTAAAAAAAACTTTTTGTTTAAATGCAAATCAAATTCTATGCGCAAGCGTGTTGGCAAGCTTACAACAAAATCTTCATTGCTTGAGCGAGGTGTAAAAGTGTCTTCTACATTATTAAAAGAATTAACATCTAAAAGCGTTTGCCTGTCAAAAGAGATAGCGTCATAATTTTTTACACGTTGATTTTTGTAATTGATATATCCAATATCTAAAATAGAAGCTCCGATCTTATACTTATAAGTAGTAATATGTCTAATAATTTGTTGTTCTTTCACATTATCTCTAGATACATTAGTCCTTGGTTTAGGGCGGTATTCATAAACAACCCCAAGGTCTATTCCAAATCCCCTGGCATTTCCTAAAATATCATTATCTTCGGTATTCTTTCCGATTTGACCATTATTATTTTTATCTAGATTATTACTGAAGGAATATTCAGCTTGCCCTCTTGTAAAAACAGTTATTGGATCAGCTGGATTATAAAAAATTACACCATCTGATAATTGAGCAGTACCAGAGCCAAAACCTCTTAAATACTTAAGGGTAACCCCGCCTTTTAAAAATTCTACTCGATCGTTTTTAAATACTTGAGCATAAGAAACGCCTAGTTCTGCAAAATTATTGGTAACACCATTAAAATTTACATCAGCTATTCGAATCGGTCTTTTTTCCTGCAATCCTGTGTCAAAAAAGTCAATAACTTCTCCATCAACAGTATTAAAATTTAATAAACTTCTAAATCGAGTTGTTAAACCTACTGCATGTTTTTTGTTTATAGTAACTAATGCCGAAGGTCCTAAAATATCAAAATTAAGTACGCCACTTGTTCTTTTATCAATGCCAACTTTTTCAATATCTTTTGCAGAGGTAAAGGATTCTCCATCGGTTATGGCTTTCCAAAAGTCGGCTGCAAAGTAATTATTTACAGTAAATAGACTAGCAGAGATCAGATTGATATCAATTTTGGTTCGAGAATCAGCAATATTTGCAGGATTAAACAAGGCCCCATGTATACCATTAAAATTGTCTGCATCGAACCCTATATAGGATTGAGCGGAGGTATGTAGGCTTAAAAAAAGTAGGACAATACTAACGATTCGGAACATACGGCAATATATAAATTCAAAAATTAATATTAAAGTAGAATGCTTTGATTTGTTAGAGAAAAGAGTTGTTAAAGTAAAACGCAACAATTGTTTATTTGTTATAATTCCTTAAATTATTTAAGATAAGGTATGATTACTCCCTAATATCTACCCTTTGTCCAGCGGAATGGCTACTAAATTCTGGGGCATACATGCATTGTAGGCTAGTAATCCCATTAGAAAAACTTCCTACCTGATTAGCAATTACATCATATTCCAATACATAATTGCCTTTTTGTAAATTATCAACAAAAAAGTGAGTTGCTACATCCTTTGTGCTTTGGTAATAACCTAAACCATCTTTATACTCGTATCCAGATAATACTTTGGTAGGTTCAAAACCACTAGCACGCATATCCTTTAAATGTACAAACTCCATATTGTTATTACTTTTTATAAGCAAGCGTACGGTTACCTTGTCTCCGATTTTTAAAGGTGTTTCAGGCGTAATTTTTTTAAGCTCTGTTCCTTTGTTTGTAATCACTTTTTTATAGAGTTCTTTGTCGATGGATAGGGGATTGTTATCATCTGTTTTAATGTTGTCTAAATTTTCAAAATATTGCCAGTAATAGCCTCCGTAACCAGTTACTTTACTTTTATTGGAAATTTTTATTTCTTTAAATTTTAATGTGATTTCATCTGCTTTCCAACTGGTTTTAAAATATCCAGTACCTTGTTCTTGCTTTGTTTCTGCAAGTTTTTTAGTCGCTATTTTAGTTCCTCCAACTTCAATAGTAGTATTGTCTTTTACAGAAAGCCAATTGTTACCATTTAATAATAATGCATAACTGGCGTTAGCGGTTTCAATAGTAGTTTCCCAACGATTGGTGCGTTTGTTTTTGAGTAAGAAGATTTTCATTTCTTCTATATATTTTTTAGGTTGTTTTGTTTCAGCATAAGTTTCAATCAACAAAGCTTGCGTAGAAATTGGATTTTGGTACCACCACCATGAGCTGGTATTTTCTTTCCAATACATCCCGTTTTCTTTAGAGTTTACCGCGGATTCGGTTAGTGCTGTTAGAATTTTTTGAGTCATCGGACTTTTTTCAAAGCGATGTAATACTAAGGCGAGTAATCCTTTTTCGTATATCGAACGCAATTGCCATGTTGTTTTTTGAAAGGAGAGTGCTTTATTTATAATTGTTTTTACTTCTCCATTTAAAGGGAAACGATCCAAATAAAAACTTCTGACGTAAGCAAAATGGAGAAGGGATACTTGCTTATAAAATCCATCTGCAGTTTTGTTGTATTTTAAATATTCGTCAAAGTCATTAACAAGCTCTTTATCTAAAAAGTGAATGGCATTTTTAACAATGTTGTCAGTTTTAATACGCTGCTCTATAACGCCTAACTTTTCTAAATGTCCGAATCCAGCTACTACGTGTCGCGTAATATATGAATTGGCATACCCTCCACTAAACCAAGGAAAGCCACCATTTGATTTTTGTAGTTGTCGTAATTTATTTATGGCTTTTGTTTGTGCTTTGGCTGTTTTGGCTAAATCGAACAATTCGGCTAAACGTTTTTGTTGTTCTGTTTCGGATTTTGCTTCCTGCAACCACGGACTTTCGACAATTAAGATGCTTTTTAATTCCTCGTTTTTTTCTAAAGGACTCTGTAATGTTTCGTTGGCTTGCCACGATTCAAAAACAGCTTTAATTTTTGGTTGACTATTCAAAATATGCGCAGCCATAGTATTGGCATACAATCTGGAAAATACCTGTTCGCTACACTCGTGTGGAAATTCCATTAAATAGGGTAAGGATTTTATTGCCATCCAGGCGGGATTGCTAGTGTACTCTACTGTGATATTATGTGGTTTTTGAGTTTTACTTTCCACATCAAAATTAGCTAAGGAATAGGTTTCTGTTTCGCCTGCTCTTACCCATAATGGAATGCTTTCGGTAACCAACATTCGGTTTGAAAGTACAGGGATAATTTTTTCTTCACCATCACTAAAATTTTTGGCTTTAGCTACTATTTTGTATTGAATAGCTGTTATATCCTTTGGGATTTCAATGGTCCAGCTTAACAAGCTGTTTCCATTGGCATCAATACAAAAAGGTTGAGTTTGCGAGGCTTGTTTTAATTCCTGATTTATGATGTTTCCTGTAGTTGGGTCGGTCCATTCTAGCAATGCTGTGCCATCTAGTTTTTTGGCAGTTAGATTGGCTATTTTAGCGGTAAACCTCAATTGATCTCCTTCCCTTACAAAACGCGGAGCGTTAGGTGTAATACTCAATTCTTTTTGGGTTAGTGTTTGCGCAGTTAGATTTCCAGAGGTAGCTTCTTTAGTATGTGCTAACATTCTAAAATTCCAACGTGTTAACGCTTCTGGAGCATTAAATTCAAATTCAATTTCTCCTTTTTTATTAGTGTGTAAGTTGGGTAAGAAGAAGGCGGTTTCTTGAAGATTTTTTCTAGCAGCAATGTTTTTTAGGTCGTCTATTTTTTTGCTTTGGGGGGATTTTTGGGACTCCGTATCAAATTCGGATTCTTCACTATCAGCAAAATTACTTGAAGCTATTTCTAATTCTTCGTATACCTCCTCAGTGTTAGCCTCTGCAGGTTTACTTATCATTGGTTCGGAAGCATTATTATATCTTGCAGACCTTTTAGATTTCATGGCTGTTAATGATCCAGTGAGCTCTGATTTTTTTTGAGAACCATAACCAATGATTAGGAGCTCTTCTAAGGATTGATTACTTATTTTTAAATCTATAAATATTGGCTTTTTACGATCTTTAATTATAAATTCTTGTGTTTTGAATCCTATAAGATTAAAAATAAGTGTATCTCCTTTTTTTGCATTAATAATAAATTCTCCACTTAAGTCGGAGGAAGTTCCATTTTTAGTGTTTTTAATATTAATATTTACAAAGGGCAATTGCTCTCCTTGATTGTAAATAACACCTTTAACAAAACTCGTTTTATTATTCAGACTTTGTTTGAGTACGTCTATTTTGTATTTAAGTGTATTAATGTAATTGCTATATGCTCTAGAGTTAATTTTATTAAAATCAAATCCAAAAAATTCTAACTGCTCATTAGGTATTATTGGGTAAGAAAGGGGTTGCATATTCTCCCTAAAATTAATTGAAGCGATCCCCAAGCGATTCATTTCATTGGCTTGATTTGGATTTGGGAAACTTTTGCTAAAGTTAAAATTGGTATCCCAATTGCTTTTTCTGAATTGATCTAATGAAGCATCATACATACTAGCTAAGGCCTCTGCATTAAAAGCTTTTTCGTCAGAACTTTTAAGTAAAAAGCTCCAGGTTTTTTTTGCTCCGGGACTTATTTTATCCGTAAAATGCTTTTTATTAATACTCAAAATAGTAGGTGTTTTTTCAAAATCCAATACATCAATAGCTGTGTAAAAATAATTGAACACTTGATATTTGTAGTGTACTGTAACTTTTGGATAGGTTAGTTCGGCAAGTTGTAATGGAATAGTTTTGCTTCCTTGTTTTACAATTATTTTTTCTTTCCAAATGGAACGATTTCCATCAAATGCTTCAGCAAAAACGATTAGTTGTGGTACAGCCGTTTGTAGCTCTATAGTAGCTTTTTTTGGGTTGTTAGCATCGTAGTTTACGTTGTGAACAAAAATAGTTCCGTCTGTGGGTGTTTTTTGATTTTCGTGCGCTAGCGTAATTGCCTTTTTAGTTTCGGTAGTCGTCTTTGTTTTTGGATCGGTTACTTTGGTAATAATACTATATTTTCCTGCTGGCCATTTTTTAAGATTGGTAATTTCAATTTTAGCCTCGTTTTGGTGGTTAAACTTTTTAGAAAATAATTGTTTTTCTTTTTTCCAATTTTTAGTGTCATTTTCATTAGTAAAAGGAAGGTGGGGAAAATGTGTTTTAAAATCACTTTCGCTAATATTTTGAATATCTGGAACTGGCCAAGGGCGTGCATTTAAAAAACGTTTAGGGCTTTCTAGTTTGTAAATAGTTACTTCTCCATTCCCTTTTATGGGATTTCCATTAATATCGGCAATACTAATATTTAATTTAGGAGCTTCCTCAGAGTTCCAGGCCTTAGAGGTGTTAATGGAGGCTAATAAGTTTTTATCCGCAACTTTAATCGTTGTTGTGTTTTCCTGAGTTTCACCATTTAAATCGATTACTTTAACTTTAATACTGTAGTTGTAAATTTTGTCCTTGGTATCTGTTTCGTCGGTTTTTGCTTTAAAGGAAATAGTGAAGTCGCCTGTTTCATTGGTAATTACTTCGCCTATTGCAATTTGTTTGCTTTCGTTATTCTGTCGGGAATAATACCACCAGTTACGGTATTGTGTAGTTCGTTTTACGGAATAAATAACCGTAGCGTCGGTAACATTACTTCCTAAAAAGGCTTTTGCATTTCCTTTTATTTTGATGCTGTCTAAAGGCTTGTAAACTTCAGTGACTGGGGAAAAACTAACTTCAAATGTTGGGCGTTTGTATTCTTCTACGGAAAACGATACTAAAGCATTGGAGTTTTTATTTTTGTTTTTGGGTGTATCCAAACTAGCTGATATTCTAAATTGTCCGTTTAAGCCATCTTCGGGTAATTTAAATTCTCCGTGTACGGATCCATACTCGTTAGTAGTCAGTATTTTTGTTAACACTTTTTCGTTGTTTGGGTTGTAAGCATTTATGGTAACAGATTGGTTGGCAATTATTCTACTTTTTTGCGCCTTTTCGCTTATTGCTATAGCTTTAAAATATACTGTTTGTTTGGGGCGATAAATAGCCCTATCTAAAAATAATAGCGTTTTAGATTTATATAGGTTTAATTCTTTTTCATAATTAAAACCACGACCTCTTCTATAAAGGTAATCGCTCGTAATAAGCGCGTCATTTTCTGTTTTAACAATAATAGTTTTTTGCTCGTATTGGCTTTCTTTGTTTAGTGTAAATTCACCTAAAGTATTTGTTTTATAGATACTTGTTTTATACTCATTATTTCGATGATCAATACTGGTTCGAACTTCTACTTTTGCATTGCTAATAGGTGTACCAGTATATCGATTAAGTACTTGGTATTCGTTTTTTGAATTTTCATCTGTTTTATTTAAACTCAATTCAGTAACCTGAATTTTTTGATATTTATAGCTATTGGTAAGCGTATCAGTTTGTACTCTTAAAATGTAAGATCCTAAAGGTAATTTAGGAACAGTAAATTCGATACTGTAACTGTTATAATCCTTTTTGATAGGTAGGGAATACGATTTTGAAAAGTGGAGCTTTTGTTTTGCTAAATACGCTTCGGTAAGGGAGTCTTTATTTTTGTAATTAAAATTGTTAGTATTAAAATCAGTAGGTACTTGGTATGCGTTTACTATAAATTTTTTAGCATTTGTAAAAGTAGCTTTTGCTAAATGGGGTTTGTTTGGCAAAAATTTATCCTGAGTAACCAAAGTCAATTGATTTTGAAGAATCTGGTTTTTTAGATTTTTTGCTTCAATAAGTATTTGTCTTTCTACTTTTAGGGCTTCAATCTTGGTAATTAACTCTAAAGCTATTTTGTTGTAATCGGGGTATTTGTAATTTCCTTTTTCGTCTTTAGTTAAAGCAAGGCTTCTATAAGTTTTAGCCAATTCAATTTCTACTAAGGATACTTCTTTAGTATTTTTAAATTCTAGCGTAAGCTGTTGTAAACTTTTTAAATAGATTTGATTAGTGTTACTGCCTGTAAAATTACTTTTTACAAATTGAAGTCGTTCTAAAACATTGGTTGTCCAAGCGGTATTGTTTTTTCGTTGCGAATGAATGATTTCTAGTTGTTGATAAGCAGAAATAGCTTTATAAAGTAATGACTCTTTATCAGTAGTTGTAATTTGTTGTTTTGAAAAGTTAGCAGAAGTAGTAAAGTAGACTTCGCTATCAATTAAAAATTCATCTTTGGGTTTATTAAATCGGCTACGCGAATTTGTATAAAAGTTTAAAGCTTTGTGTACTATAATATCGTAAAGTGTTGGTTTGTATTTGCGAGAAATAGGAACGGCAACCAATAATTCACTAATTTCTTTAGTAGGAATGTTGGCTAAAGCTAAATAAGGATTTAATGCTTTTTCGTAGTGGCTACTAATTTGATTTAAAAAAGTGTTTTGATCCCAGGTTTGGTAATTTCTTATTTCAGCATTTTCTGTAACTGTTCGTTGGTTAATATTCCAGTAGTTGTCATTTAAATAGGTTTCTAAAAAATAAGCCATATACATATGGAGCAACTGCTTCTTAGGAAATTCTTGCTTTTTGATTTCGGCGTTGAGTTCTTCAAGAATAGAAACCTGAGACTTTTCGTCAATAATTTGTTTAAACTTCCAGCGGAATAGTAAGGTTTTTAGTTGCTGTTGATTGTTTTTTTGACGGATAGCTTCTATATGTAAAGCGTTCACTTTTTCAAGTGCTGAGGTTACTTTGCCTTCAACTTCTAATTCTTCAATAATTAACCATTCTTTTTCGTAATTTTTATTTTGCGCAGAAAGTGATGTCATAAAAAAAATAAAAAGCGACGTAATTTTAAGAGCTAAGCGTGTCATAAGTTGAGTTAATATTCGTTATTGAGTATATTAAAGATACTAACTTTGATTCTACTTGTGACGGTATCTATGTTATCTGTTAATTTTAAACGCTTTTATGAAACAGTTTTTTTTTGGGATTCTATTAATTAGTATATCAAGCATGTTATCAGCGCAATCACTTCAAAAAGGTATCGATTTATTTAAATCAAATAAATTAGATGAGGCGGTATTAGTGTTAAAGCAGTATTTAAAGGAAAACCCAGGCAACCTAAAGGCATATGAATATTTGGGTGATGTTTATTTTAAGCAAGAAAAGTGGAGTGATGCTGCGGATAGTTTTAAATATTTATTAAAGGGAGATTCTAATAACGCTGTTTATCATTATAAATATGCCGGAGCTATAGGTTTACAGGCAAAAAATAATAAATTAAAGGCGTTGTTTTTAATAGATAATATTAAATTTCATTTTAAAAAATCAGCAGAGTTAGCTCCCGATTTTGTTGATGCTAGAGTAGCTTTAGTTCAATTGTATATGGAGTTGCCTACAGCTTTGGGGGGAAGTATTGATGTAGCCAAAAAATATGCTTTGGAATTAAAATATTTGGATGCTAAAGCATATGAAAATATGATTAAGTTTATTAATGAATCTAGCTAATTAAAAATATTGACCAATTCCAAAAACCAAACCTTGAGTGGCTTTGTCTGTTAGTCCATAGCCATAATCTATTCTAAAAACAGCATTGTATATTTTTTTGTGAATAAAACGAAGTCCAGCACCAGGATAAATCCTAAAATTAGCACGATCTACAAAATCTGAAAAATCGCCTTTTGGGGTACGCCAACTTCCTGCATCCAAAAACACATTGGATTGTAATACAAACCAGCCTTTTTCATATACCGTATGCCGGTACTCTATATTTGTAACAACAACTCCTGTTCCTCGATCAATAATATTCCCTACTCCTCTAATATTAATATTATTGTCTACAGCAAAAGGCGCAAAAGGGGAAGGGTCATTTGTGGCTAGTCCAAGTCTAATGCGTGTGGCAAAATTTCCTTTTTGAGCAATACGTTTATAGTATAAAAAATCATTCCAACCGATAATAAAGTTAGGTAAAATAGCATTTGAACTAATAATTTGTTGAATGTTTGAGATGTTTTTAAACCCAGTGACGTAATGATTTTTTGTTTTAGTATTGTTGTATTCGTATTTTAATTTGATTTGAAATTTATTGACGTCAAAGGTAAGCGGAACTTCACCATTAATGTCTCCTTCTAAATACTCATAGGACTCATTAAACAATGAAAATCCCAATTCGGTACGATGTTTTATTGTAAATTGATATAAACTAGTAATTTCGTAGCCGGTATTATTGTATTTGTATTGTAGGGTAGTAGTGTCCAAAAAAACAGGTTCTTGAGTGGTAAGATTCAAATAATTAAAAGAAATGCCTAGTTTTTTGTTGAATAAAAAAGGAGCCCTAAAATTAGCTCCAAAGGAATCGAAAATGTCTTTTTGATAAAACCCACCAAGAGTAATGTTTTTTCCTAAAAAGTTAAATTCATAAAAACTTAATCGATAAGCAAATTCATCATTGTTTGTGGTGTAAAAATTGGCTCCTGGGATTGTTGTTATTTTTTCTTTAATTTTAAATCGTATTACATACCCATTATCTGTTGGTGTTGTGGTAAATAATGCTTCGGAAATTGAAGGTAAACGCATTAGGGTAATTAAATCCTGTTTAGCAATTGTTTTATTAAATAAATCTCCTTTTTTGGTGGATATTATTTTTGTTAAAAAGGTGGATTTTATTTTTTTATTTCCAATAAACTCAATATTCGAAACTATGCTTTTTTGAGCAATTGAATTTAAAGAAATCAAAAAAAATAGAATTAATAAAAAATGCTTCATAACAATAATTTGTTTTATCTATTAGTATTATTAAGTCGTTATGATCAGGTTTCCTTACGGAATGCGATTGGTTCGTTTTGATTTTAAATAAACATAGGTTACATAATAAAACTTATGAGTATTTTAGTTGAAAATTATAGAATTATGCGCGTACATTTTATAGCTATAGGCGGTAGTGCCATGCACAATTTGGCTATTGCATTACATCAAAAAGGAGCACAAGTTACAGGTAGTGACGATGCTATTTTTGAACCGTCAAAATCCCGATTAGCTAAACATGGTTTATTCCCAAAAACTATTGGATGGAATGCTGCTGTAATAACTAAATATGTGGATGCCGTAATTTTAGGAATGCATGCTAAGGCAGATAATCCAGAATTATTAAAAGCACAAGAATTAGGAATTGAAATTTTTTCCTACCCAGAGTATTTATACGAACAATCCAAATTAAAATCGAGAGTAGTAATTGGAGGTTCCCATGGAAAAACAACCATTACCTCTATGATTTTACATGTGTTGCATTATCATAATAAGCAAGTGGATTATATGGTAGGAGCTCAATTGGAAGGTTTTGAAACCATGGTACATCTTACAGAAGAAAATGATTTTATGGTATTGGAGGGAGACGAATATTTATCTTCTCCAATTGATTTACGTCCAAAATTCCATTTGTATCAACCTAACATTGCTTTACTAAGCGGAATTGCTTGGGATCATATTAATGTGTTCAAAACATTAGAAGATTACGAAGCGCAGTTTAGCATTTTTATTGACAAAATTGTCAAGGGAGGAATCCTTATTTATAACGAAGAAGATCCTACGGTAAAACGATTGGTAGAAGCTTCGGAAAATCAAATTCGTAAAATTCCATATATTACGCCAACATATACAGTCGAAAACGGGGAAACTTTTATTGAAACTAATGAAGGTCCTATGCCTTTAGAAATATTTGGAGCGCACAACCTTAGTAACCTAGCAGGAGCAAAGTGGGTTTGTCAGAATATGGCAATTGATGAAGATGATTTTTATGAAGCCATAGCTACTTTTAAAGGAGCATCTAAACGTTTAGAAAAAATAGCAGAAACCTCAAATAGTGTAGCCTTTAAGGATTTTGCACATAGTCCTTCTAAAGTTACTGCAACAACAAATGCGACCAAGCAACAGTTTCCGAATAGAAAATTAATTGCCTGTTTAGAGTTACATACATATAGTAGTTTAAGCTCTCAGTTTTTAAAACAATACGAAGGAGCATTAAATAGTGCTGATGAAGCAGTGGTTTTTTATTCGCCAAAAGCATTGGAAATTAAAAAAATGCAGCCAATTAGTGTAGAGGATATCAAACAAGCTTTTGGGAAATCAGATTTAAAAGTATATACAGAGCCACAAGAGTTTAAAGATTATTTGTTTAACCAACAATTAGATAATAAAACAGTATTGCTAATGAGTAGTGGTAATTATGGCGGGCTTGATTTTGAAGAAGTAAAAGCGATGTTCATTTAAATGAGGTAACAAAGTCTACTTTTAAGAGTATTTTTGACTAAAGAAAAGATGAATTAATAATGGGGTTTAAAGAAACGCATTTACAAGAAATAGAATTCAAACCATGGAATATGGAAGAAGTGCAGTTTACTATTTTAATGCACGTATCTCAATTTGCAGGATATATATTCCCTTTAGCGGGTTATGCATTGCCTATTGTAATGTGGGTTTTGTTTAAAGATAAAAGTGAAAGTATAGATGCACACGGAAAAAATATTATCAACTGGATGATTAGTGGTCTTATTTACGGAGTGATTTTTGTTGTTTTATGTTTCTTTTTAATTGGTTTTCCTTTGCTTTGGGCATTAGGAATTTGCTTTATTGTTTTTCCGATAATAGGTGCTGTAAAAGCCAATGAAAAAATCATTTGGAAATATCCTGGGGCTATTGGTTTTTTATAAGGTTGGGTTTGTTTTAATCTATTTTAAAAGTTATTGGTTTAGTGTAAAATAGGCCAACCTCTTTATGATCTTTTGTAGCAGGTTTTACTTTTGGTATTTTACGAATTACACGAGTGGCTTCATTTTCAAGTTCGGATAATATACTAACTGATTTTATATTAGTAGTATTCCCCTCTTTATTAAATTTAAATCGTGAAAAAATAGTAACTACTTTTCCTTTCAAAAAGGGGTGTTTACTAAGATTAGAGGTGTTGAAATTATTTTTAACAAGATTATCAATTTTTTTATTCATACAGTTTTTTAGTTCCTTTTGGATTTTCTCATCATGCAAATCTGTTTTCTTGGAAAACCTACAACCTTTATAAATAGGTGGTGTAATATTTAGTTTTTTAACTTTTAAAGTGTCTTTTTTATAAGTAAACTTTATTAGTTATACTATCTGTTTCTTTTCTGTAATTGAAATTAACGGTAATCTGTTTACCATTAGGGTTATTAGAAATTTTTTTTAAATCGGAGGGTTTTATTTTAATTAAGGAGGCTATTTGGTTCAACTCAACATGAGCTTTAGTTTTTCTATTCAGTGTTGAGCCAAATAAGTACAGGGCAGAATCATACTTTGTTAAATTGAATTTTTTTACACTTAAAATCCAAGATTGATCAATTTTAATCTAAATTATGATGTATACATTCCTAATACATTTCAAAAAAATATTAATTTCATATCAATATTGAATATTTCTTATGGAAAATGAAAAGTATGATTCTGCCCTGCAAATAAGTATGGAGATATTTTTCCATTATCTTGTAGCCAATAAGTCATCATAAAGTAGATACCATCTTTTTTTGAATTGAAAGATTCGTTAATAAGATACAGCTTTAAATATTTGGAAGTTTGAAGCTTGTAGCTAACAATTTCACGTATTTTATCTTTATAGTAATCTAGTGCTTTCTTTTCAGATTGATTTTCAAAGGAAATTTTGTAGAAAAAACCTTTTTGTGCATTAATAGTAATTGTAAAAAACGAAATAATAATTGAAAATAAAACGCTCTTCATTACACAGAAACTTTTCCTTTAATATGTGGGTGATGCTCATAACCAACCAATTCAAAATCTTCAAAATCAAAGTCAAATAAATCTTTTTTGTTCGGATTCATTTTTATTTTTGGAAGCGGTTTTGGTTCACGCAATAATTGTAAATTTAATTGCTCTACGTGATCGTTATAAATGTGTGCATCTCCAAATGTATGAATAAACTCACCAGCTTCGTAACCACAAACTTGCGCCATCATTTCGGTAAGTAGGGCATAGGAAGCAATGTTAAAAGGAACGCCCAAAAAAATATCAGCGCTACGTTGGTACAATTGGCAAGACAGCTTTCCGTCTGCTACATAAAATTGAAAAAAAGCATGACAAGGAGGAAGTGCCGCTTTTCCGTTAGCTACATTTTCTGCAAATGAAACCGAAGTGTCTGGCATTACCGAAGGATTCCAGGCAGAAACCAACATACGGCGACTGTTAGGGTTTGTTTTTAAGGTTTCTACAATCTTTGTAATTTGATCAATTTCTTCACTATTCCAGTTTCTCCATTGGTGTCCGTAGACAGGTCCTAGGTCTCCATTTTCATCTGACCACTCATTCCAAATACGAACCCCGTTTTCTGATAAGTATTTAGTATTAGTATCTCCTTTTAAAAACCAAAGTAATTCATAAACAACCGACTTAAAATGTACTTTTTTAGTAGTAACCATTGGGAAACCCTCTGATAAATCAAATCGCATTTGGTAACCAAAAACACTTTTAGTACCCGTACCTGTACGATCTCCTTTCTCTGCTCCGGTGTCAAGTACATGTTGTACTAAGTCTAAGTATTGTTTCATAATTATACTAATTAGAATTACAATGCGAATTACAATGAAAAAAGTAGGATTCTCAAGGAGAATCCTACTTTAAAATACAATAGTTATTAACGTATATGTGTTTAATTTCTTTTTGAAATTTCATCTCTTAATTGAGCAGCTTTCTCATAATCTTCGTCATTTACAACTTTATCTAACATTTTATAAAGCTCATCTAAACTAAAATTATCATAACCTTGTACGGAGGCAACTAACTCATTGGTCTCTAATTCTTCATTTTCAACTTCCATTGCTTCGAGCGCATCACTGTCAGAAAGCTCATTGTCTTGCTGCTGTTTCAAGTAAATACCAGCTTGATCTAAAATGTTTTTATAAGTAAAAATAGGTGCTTTAAAGCGTAGTGCCAAAGCTATAGCATCGCTGGTGCGAGCATCAATAATTTCTTCGATACGATCGCGTTCACATATAATGCTAGAATAAAAAACACCGTCTACTAGTTTATGAATAATTACTTGTTTAACAACAATATCAAAACGATCAGCAAAATTTTTAAACAAGTCGTGGGTTAGGGGTCTAGGCGGTTTGATCTCTTTTTCCAAAGCAACTGCTATGGACTGCGCTTCAAATGCTCCAATTACAATAGGGAGCTTTCGTTCTCCATCCATCTCACTAAGAATTAATGCATACGCGCCATTTTGTGTTTGACTGTATGAAATTCCTTTAATATTTAAACGTACTAAACTCATGTGTATTACCGATTCAAGTTGCTAAATTCGTTATAATTTTTTGATCTAAAAACAAAAAACCGCATAAAACAAAGTATTATGCGGTTACTATTTAGTAAGTTTTAATATTAGCTTGCAGCTTTAAAAGCTTTTAATTTCTCAATTAGGGTAGGTACAACCTCAAAAGCATCTCCTACAATACCATAATCTGCGGCCTTAAAAAAAGGAGCCTCAGGGTCGGTATTGATAACTACTTTTACTTTACTGGAGTTAATTCCAGCAAGGTGTTGTATAGCTCCTGAAATACCAATGGCTATATATAAATTAGAGGCCACAGGTTTTCCTGTTTGTCCAACATGTTCGCCATGTGGTCTCCATCCCATGTCGCTAACTGGTTTAGAGCATGCAGTTGCTGCTCCAAGTACCTCAGCTAAATTTTCAATAAGATGCCAGTTTTCTGGATCTTTAAGTCCACGTCCACCAGAAACTACTGTGTCAGCATCAGCGATACTAACTTTATCTGTAGCTTTGTCAACACTTACTACTTCTACATTTCCTGTAGAAACTTGTATTGTAAAAGCTTCAGTGGTAACTTCGGTATTATTTTCGTGTGCTCCGTATGAGTTACTGGATACACAAATTACTTTATTAGTTGTATTTATTTGGGTTTCCTGAAATGCCTTATTTGTAAATGCAGTACGTTTTACTATAAAAGGGTTTGTTGAAATAGGTAAGCTAACAACGTTAGAAGTAACACTAGCCTCTAAATTGATACCTAATAAGGGAGCTAAATATTTACTATCAGCTGATGAGCTTAGTACTATTATTTCCGCATTTTCTTGTTTAGCCGCTTCAGAAATTACTGAAGCATATCCTTTAGCTTGAAAATTGTTGAGCGTATCATTTGATAGATTAAGTACTTTTGAAACTCCATAAATACTTAAGTCAGAAACCTCAGAAGCATTTATAACTACAGCAGTAACAGTAGTTCCAATAGCATCGGCAACTCCTTTTGCATATGAGGCAACTTCGAAAGCTCCTTTTTTTAATTTTCCATTTTCGCTTTCGGCATATATTAAAACAGACATAATTTTTTTTTTTTAATTAATAATAAAATGATGGATTAGATAACTTTTGCTTCTTTATGTAGCAAATCAATCAATTGATCGATATTATCAGCGTCTATCAAGGTAACACTTCCTTTTGGTGCAGGCTTAGAAAAGCTTTTTGCCTCTGTTTGTGAATCAGTACTAGAAGGTTCATTTACAGTTAATGGTTTTTTACGAGCCATCATAATTCCTCTCATATTAGGAATACGTAAGTCACTTTCTTCTACTAATCCCTTTTGACCTCCAATTACCAGTGGTAGTTGTGTTTTTAAAGTTTCTTTACCACCATCAATTTCTCGAATAGCAGTAGCATTGCTACCTTCAATTTCAAGACTAATACAAGTGTTTATGAAATTAGCATCCAGTAAGCCAGCAATCATGCCAGGTACAACACCGCCATTGTAATCGATGGATTCGCGACCAGCAATTATTAAATCATACTCACCTTTTTTAGCAACTTCAGCAATTTGTTTTGCAACAAAAAAACTATCTGTTGGTTTTGCATTAATTCGGATGGCATTATCTGCTCCGATAGCTAAGCATTTTCTCATTGTAGGTTCTACATCGGCTTCTCCAACAGTAATAATATCAACTGAAGCACTTTGTTTTTCTTTGAACCACATGGCACGAGTTAATCCAAATTCATCATTTGGGTTTATGATAAAAGAAACACCGTTTTTATCAAACTGAGTGTCTCCATCCGTAAAATTAATTTTCGAGGTAGTGTCAGGGACATTACTAATACATACTAAAATCTTCACAGCTATAAAATTTATTAGAAGTTTATAATTGACAATTTCAGTTAAAAAAGGCGTTTTTTTTCAATATCTAACAAAAAATTAACGACTCCGTTTTTAACTTAAACGAAGTTAATGAAAATATCGATTAAAAACTATGCACGCATAATATTTTTTATTTTTCAATGCTCTTTTTAAAACGTATTAAATCACTATTTTTGTTTTGCATTGGAGAAGTTTGTTGAGTAAGTACTTAATGAATTTAAATAAATGAAATCACAAATGAGAACAATACAATTTAGAGAAGCAATTTGCGAAGCAATGTCTGAAGAAATGCGTAAGGATGATACTATCTACCTTATGGGAGAAGAAGTTGCAGATTATAATGGAGCATATAAGGCAAGTAAAGGAATGTTAGATGAGTTTGGTGCAGAACGTGTAATTGATACACCAATTGCAGAACTTGGTTTTGCTGGTATTGCTGTAGGTAGTGCAATGTTGGGAAATCGCCCTATTGTGGAATATATGACTTTCAACTTTTCTTTAGTTGGTATTGATCAGATTATAAATAATGCAGCTAAAATCCGTCAGATGTCTGGAGGGCAATTTCCTTGTCCAATAGTGTTTAGAGGGCCAACAGCTTCTGCAGGACAACTAGGGGCAACACACTCCCAGGCTTTTGAAAACTGGTTTGCAAATACTCCAGGATTAAAAGTAATTGTACCCTCAAACCCATATGATGCAAAAGGATTATTAAAAGCGGCTATCCGAGATAACGATCCTGTTATTTTTATGGAAAGTGAACAAATGTATGGGGACAAAGGCGAGGTGCCTGAGGGAGATTATGTATTACCTATTGGTGTAGCGGAGTTTAAAAGAGAAGGTACTGATGTAACGATTGTTTCTTTTGGGAAAATAATTAAAGAAGCATACAAAGCAGCAGATGCATTGGCCAAAGAAGGTATTTCTTGTGAAATTATTGATTTACGTACGGTACGTCCTTTAGATTTAGAAGCAATCTACAAATCCGTTAAAAAAACAAATAGATTAATTATTTTAGAAGAAGCTTGGCCATTGGCAAATATAGCTTCTGAGATTACATACCAAGTACAGCAAAATTGTTTTGATTATTTAGATGCACCAGTATTTAAAATAAACACCGCAGACACACCTGCACCATATTCACCAACATTGTTAGCCGAGTGGTTGCCAAATAGTGAAGATGTTACTAAAGCCGTAAAAAAAGTGATGTACAAATAATATTGAATAAATAACGTTATTAGTAAAATCAAAACCAAAAAAAACCAAGACTAAGTTTAGTTTTGGTTTTTTTTTTTACTTTAATTTCACAATTTTGATAGGGTAAAACCCAATAGGATTGTTTTAAAGATACAATTACAATTATAGTGCGTATGAATCAATTTAAATATTTCATTTTTTTAATAGCGTTATTTTTTTCTTCAATAACAAGCTTTGCTCAAGTAAAAGCAAGTGGTAAAGTAATAGATACAAATGGAGACTCTGTTCCTTTTTGTAACGTATATTTTCCAAACACATTAATAGGTACAGTAACTAATGAAGATGGCTCTTTTTATTTAGAAGATGAAATCTACCATTCCACTTTAAAAGTCAGTTTTATGGGGTTTGAGGATACGGTTATTCCTTTAAAAAAAGGAGCAAACTATCAATTGATTATTAAAGTAAAAGAACAAGCCAATGCTTTAAATCAAGTAGTGGTTGTAGCAGGGGGGAAGCAACCTAAAAAGAATAATCCAGCCATTGATATTCTTAGGAAAATCTGGAAGTATAAACGTAAAAATGGGCTTAGTCAGTTTGATCAATACGAATATAAAAAATACGAAAAAATAGAATTTGATTTAAATAACATAGATAGTACATTTATGGACAATCGAATGTTTAAGGGGATGGAGTTGATGTTTAATTATATGGATACCTCAAGTATTTCTGGAAAAACATATATTCCCATATTTATCAATGAATCGGTTTCTAAAGTATATGGTGATAATATAATTGAGAAAGAAAAAACAGAAGTTTTAGGAAATAAAAATTCCGGATTTAGCAATAATCAAGCTTTAATAGCCTTTGTGAAGGATCTATATACAAAGTATGATGTATATGATAATTATATAAAGTTATATGATAAAAGCTTTACTAGTCCACTTTCTCGTACAGGAATAAATGTATATAATTATGTATTAGCAGATAGTGCTTATGTAGATAACAAGTGGTGTTACAATATAGTATATTATCCCAGGCGCAAAAATGAACTTACTTTTAAAGGCGATTTTTGGGTAAACGACACTACTTGGGCAATAAAAGACATAAATCTTGAGGTTACAAAGAGCGCAAACATCAATTGGATTAAAGAATTATATATTGAGCAAGAGTTTGATGTATTAAATGATTCTTTATTTTTAATAACAAGGGATTTCTTTCAGTCAGATTTTACGTTGCGTAAAAAAGAATCTTCGCGCGGAATGTACGGAAAGCGAACTTCAGTATATGACGAATACACTTTTGATGTTCCTAAAACTGAAAAATTTTATAAGAAGGAAGTCAATCCAATTAATTTTGATGCTTATAACAGAGAAAATTCCTTTTGGGAGGAAAATAGGTTAGAGCGTTTAAATAAAAATGAAAAGCAGGTTTATGCAATGTTAGATACACTTAAACAGGTTAAGGCATTTAAAAACTTATATACTTTAAGCGAGATTTTAACTAGTGGATATATCCACTTTGGAACTTTCGACTATGGGCCAGTTTTATCTACAGTAGGATTTAATGATATAGAAGGCTTTAGGCTTAGAGCTGGTGGACGAACTTATTTTAGTCCAAATGATTTATGGCGATTACAAGGTTATGGTGCTTATGGTTTTAAAGACAATAAATTTAAATATAGTATTGCGGCAAAATTTTTATTGAATCGTAAAAATCGATTAAAATTAACTTTTGGAAATCGCAGAGACATTGAGCAGTTAGGAGCCAGTTTAACAAGTACAAATGATGTACAGGGTAGAAGTTTTGCGTCTAACAGTCTTTTTAGTGTAGGGAATAATCAGTTTTTGACGGATATCAATTTGAGTTCCATAAGTCTTTCTTGCGAGCCTGTTAAGAATTTTGTAGTGGCTGTGAATTCTTCATATCGAACATTGAAACCTGCGGACTCTAGGTTATTTAGTTTGGATTATTTTACGGACAATAGTAAAACAACTATTGCTAACGAAACAACCCAAGTAGAAGCTGGTATGAAATTTACGTATACACCAGGAAAAAAAACAACAGGTTATGGTGTAGATCGTTTTAGGGTGAATAAAAATAACTACCCAGAGCTTTTTTTTGAATTTACAAAAGGAATAAAAGGTCCTTTAGATAGTGATTTTAATTACGAAAAAGCTCAGTTTTTTTATCGACAGCCAATAAATATTGGTGGAATTGGTAAAATGCGAACCACTTTTGAAGTAGGAAAAACTTTTGGGGAAGTGCCTTTAGGGTTGTTAAGCATAGTGCCAGGAAACCAATCTTATTTTTCAATTTACAATACGTTTCCAATGCTTAATTTTTATGAATTTGTTACAGATACTTATGCATCAGTACATGTGGAGCATAGTTTTGGTGGGCGTATTTTTAGCAGAATACCTTTATTAAGGAAATTGAATTTGCGAGAACTAGTAACAGTTAGGGCTGTTTCCGGAAGTGTTTCTAAAGAAAATGAAGCCATCAATGCCACGGGAATTCCGTATGCATCACCTTCAAAAAAACCGTATTTTGAATATAGTCTTGGAGTTGGTAATATTTTTAAACTGGTGCGTTTAGATTTTAATTTTAGGGGTAATTATAAAAGTAATCCAGGAGTAAGAAATTTTGGAATTACAGGGTCTTTTGGATTTTATTTTTAGGAGAGTAAACGTTTATATTATTTCTATTTCTGGATTGCGAAAAGGCTAGTAGTGGTATAGTTAGTGTTAAATTTGCTTGATTATTAAGTCTATATCTTCTTGTATTTGACTTATTTCCTCTTGCTTAACATAATGATTTAAAAACCTTGAAAAATAGACGATAGTCCCTTTTAAATTAGTCTGTTTTTTGTTTCCTATTCGTTGGTTTAAATCAATAAAGCCTTTTATTTTATAGGTGTTTGGAATAGGGGTGTTTTCAAAAATATATCCTAACCACACATTTGTTAAAGTTTCATTTTTAAAATTATATTTATTGTTTTTTCCTAAAAAATTTGAAGCAAATCGGTTAAAAAGAAAAATAGCTTTTGGTTCAATTAATTCTAAAGTTTCCTGAGTGATTTGTAATTGTTCAGTTAAAAAATTAATACTTCTTTCTTCTTTAAAAAAGAGTTTAAAATCTTTTTGTTGCGTATGTCTCTGATAAAAGAAATCCAAATAATCTATTGTGTGCTCGTGTTTGTAGGCTGAAAAAAAATGATGATATTTTTTAAAATACCGATCATTCTCGGTGTCTTTAAATTTATAAGAATAGTTTTTTGTGGGCTGATCAATATTTTTACCCAATTTACGATAGGAGGGGTTAATGCCACAAATTAGAATATCAGATTCTACATTTACATCTGAAAAAACATAGCCTCGTTCTATAATTTCATTTAAGTATTCATTTTGAAACGTACTTTCATATTTTTTAAATAACGTATTCAATTTTTCTTCAATCATTCAGTTGCAAATTTGAAGTAAGTTATTAGTTATAATTTTACTATAAAACAACAAAGCCCTTTTTCATTGGAAAAAGAGCTTTGTTTTAATATTTAAAAAATTCTACTTTTTAATCAGCTTTACATTGGCTGCAGCAACCTTTGCTTCAGATAAAGGAGAAGGGCTACCAAACAATAAATCTTCACTAGATCCTGTTTTTGGAAATGCCATCACTTCTCTAATCGAAGCTTTCTTTTCTAAAATCATCATTAATCGGTCAATACCCCAAGCAATACCTCCATGTGGAGGTGCTCCGTAATGGAAAGCGTCATACATTGTACCCACACTTTTCATCATTTCGGCTTTGTTATATCCCATATTGGTGTAAGTAGCTTCTAAGATTTCGGGTTTGTGTGCACGAATTGAGCCACCGCCAATTTCGTAGCCGTTTAAGATTAGATCGTATTGTTGTGCTATAATTTCACCCACTTCATCTCCACCATTATTTTTCATGTGCTTGTCCAAGTCGTACATAGCAGGCATGGAAAATGGATTGTGTGTAAAGGTCCAATGACCATCGTCTGTTTTTTCAAACATAGGGAAATCAACCACCCAAGCTGGATGTAATTCTTTAAGGTTTATTAAGCGTAACATTTTACCCATTTCTTGGCGTACAGCATCTAAAGCTTTATTTGCCGTAGCATAATCCGCAGCAGAAAAGAAAACAATATCTCCTACTTTAGCTTCCGTTGCTTTTATAATTCCAGCAGCAATTTCTTCTCCTAAAAATTTAATAATTGGCGATTGTAAATCATCTTCATTTACAATAATGTAAGCCAAGCCACCTAACCCGTGTTCTTGAGCAATCGAAGTCAGTTTTTCAATCTGTCCTTTGGACATCCGTTTGCCACCCTGTAAAGCAGCATCTACTTTAATACACTTTACAATTCCTCCAGTATCAATAGGTTTGCTAAACACTTGGAAAGTCGTTCCTTTTACAATTTCGGTAATATCTTGCATTTCTAGCCCAAAACGTAAATCAGGGCGATCACAACCGTATTTATCCATCGCTTCTTTGTAAGTGATGATTCGGAACGGTTGCATTTTCCATTTGTTTCCGTAAATACGCTTTACTACTTCCTTAAACAGATTGGTGTTTAAATCAATAATATCTTGCATACTCACAAAAGCCATTTCTAAATCAAACTGTGTAAATTCAGGCTGACGATCTCCACGAGAATCTTCATCACGGAAACAACGTGCAATTTGAAAGTATTTTTCAAACCCACCAACCATCAACATTTGTTTAAATTGTTGAGGTGCTTGCGGTAGTGTGTAAAAAGAACCAGCAAACTTACGACTTGGAACAATAAATTCACGTGCACCTTCGTCAGTTCCACCTGTTAAAATTGGTGTTTCAACTTCAATAAAATTTTCTTCGTCTAATAGGTCACGCATTAGCTTGATAACACGGTGGCGATTAATAACAGCTCTACGAGTTTCGGCACTACGATGGTCTAAAAATTTATATTTAAAACGAACATTTTCGCTCGTTTTAGCGGCTCTTTTTAATTCAAAAGGAAGAGTTTTAGATAGGTTTAATATTTCTAAATTTTCGGTATCTAATTCTAATTTTCCTGATTTAATTCCAGCATTATAATCATCTTCGGATCGTTGAACGATTTTGCCCGTAGCCATAATAACTGACTCAGGTTTTAGTTTTGAAATTTCATCTAAATTATCAAAATCTCTTCCATTTAAACGGACTTGCAATACTTCGTAGCTAGAATCGCGTAAATCAATAAAAACTAAATCTCCGTGATCACGAACACTATTTATCCAACCGGAAATGGTAATGGTATCGTTAATATTAATTTCTGATAAATCAGAAATTAAATGCGTACGGTATTGTTCTCTAAGTACAATTGGAATCTGACGTAATTCTTCTTCAGTAACTACAGCTTCTTTAGATTCTGCATCTTGATTTGATTCTGCGGAAGCGGTATCTGTAGCTTTCCCATTACCAACACGATCGCCATCAGCTAATCGTTCTAATATTTTTTCTCGTGCTACTTTACCAGAAACCCCTTTTCCAACAATGCTTATTACTTTACCAACTAAAATACCTGCTTTTCCTTGGTTTCCGCTTTTGATGTCGTTAGCAATTCCTTCGTTAGCAGCTATAACTTCATCAATAGTATTAATTAGACTTTCGTCAGAAATTGAATTATCTGCGAAGTATTTCTTATAATCAAAAGAAGGATTAGTTAATACTTCTTTAATTGCATTAGATAGTAATACATTGGTGATACTTCCTGCTTTAAAAGAAGCAAACATTTCTGTTAATGCGACTGTATTTTTAATCTTAGCATAGGCATCAGGCTTCAAATTATTTAATAATGTTTTAGCTACAAATAAAGGATCTTGGATCGTATTATTTATAGCCGTGTACATATTAGAACGTACAGAATCTGAAGTGAAAAACTTCGCATCCTGCGGACGAACTCCACCTTTAATTTGTGCAGTTTCAATGGCAAAAGGCAGTAAATTTTGATTTACATGTAATTTTTCTAAAGTACTTTTTATATTTACAAAAGGAATATCAGGTTCGTGAGCAAAACGGTAATCTGCTGCAAATTCCTTTTTACGCATTACTTTGGTTTGCTTTAAAGCTTCGTCCCAAAGTACCGTTGTTTGATCTGGACGGAAAGTGTTATTATCAATATAATAATCTAATTGTTTCGTTACCTCTTCAACTGTTGCATCCATCATAAACTTAAAAGAGTTTAAGTTTTTGATTTCTGTACGCGGGTTTAATTCTGAAGTTCCTTTTTTACGTAGTGATACTGAAACATCAGATTTGAACTCTCCTTTTTCAAGGTTAGCTTCGGATATTTTTAAGTTTTGAACAATACGTTGTAGGTATTGGGCATAGGTCGAAGCATCTTTTATGTTTCGAAGACAAGGTGTAGTTACAACCTCAATTAACGGAACACCAGCTTTGTTAAAGTCAACTAAACTATTTTTAGCTTCGTGCATTAACTTCGCAGCATCTTCCTCTAAGTGTGTTTGTTCTATCTGTACGGAAAATAAACTTCCATCATCACGGTAGCACGACACTTCTCCATCAGGAATAATTGGGTTGTGAAATTGTGTTAATTGAAAGTTTTTTGGCTGATCTGGGTATTCATAATGTTTACGATCCCAAGATAATACTTCGTTTTTCATTGAAGAATTTACAGCTTTACCAAACAAAATAGCTTTGCGGATAGCTTCGGCATTAATTGCTGGTAAAACGCCCATTTGCCCTGTACATACGGAACATATATTTGTGTTAGGTTGCTCGGACTCCTGATTAGGGCAAGAACAAAATAATTTTGATATTGTATTTAAGCGAATATGAGTCTCGATTCCGATTACTAACTCTAATCCGTGTTTTTCTAAAGTAGCCGTTAATTGTTCCATTACAATACTTGTTTTAGGAAGTTAGCACAGGTAAATAAAATTTCTTCTTGGCGTTTAGCACTTGTGATTTGCACGCCTGTTTCCATTGCTAGTGGAGCAGTCAGGGTAGGTAAACCACCTAAACTAAAGCCAACGGTATACGCATCGGATAAATACATCGTCATTGGATCTTTTAAATTATTTCCAATTTCAGGAACTGGATTTGGAGTCACAGGAGAAAGTATTACAGTTACTTTTTTAAAATCTTCGTCAAAATGATGACTTATTTGCTGACGAATTTGTTGTGCCTTACTATAAATTTCTTCCGAATGACCTTGAGATAATACTTGGTTTCCTCCAACAATTCTACGCTTAGTTTCTGGAGTAAAGTTTTCTGAACGTGTTATTGAATAGCCTTCTTTCAGGCTTTTTCCCGTTTCTCGAACCCCATAATTAGTTCCGTCTAAACGAGCTAAATTACTTGCAGTTTCTGCCATTGCTAAAGCGTAATAGGTGGAAACTAACATATTGGCATCAAAAAAGTCTAAAGGAACAATCTCCATTCCTTCTGCTTTAAGTTTGTCTAGCATGGTGTTGAAGCCTGCTTTTATATTAGGAGAAATGGCGTCACTTTCAATAAAATTCTTATAATATCCAACCTTAGTTCCTTTTGGTAATGTTGAAGTCACACTTTTTTCGGAAACTGCATCTGAAGCAAAAGTAGTTTGATCGCGAAAATCTTTACCAGCCATTACGTTCAATACAATCTGAATATCTTCTAAGCTCTGAGCAATTGGTCCAACACAATCGGTAGAAGAGGCGTATGCCATTAAACCGTAACGCGAAACCTTTCCGTAAGTTGGTTTTAAACCATAAACACTATTGTAACCTGCAGGCTGACGAATAGAACCTCCTGTATCTCCTCCAATGGAAAATGTAGTGTAATTTTTGGCCACATTTACAGCACTTCCTCCACTAGAGCCTCCAGCAACTTTGTTGGGATCTAGAGCGTTTTTGACTGCACCAAAAACGGTGTTTTCCGAACTACTACCGTGTCCAAAACTATCACAGTTTTCTTTAACTAAAGGTATGGCGCCAGCATCCAATAATTTTTGAATTGCCGTTGCCGTATAGGGGGATTTATATTTTTTAAGAAAATCAGAACTTGCAGAACTGTAAGTACCTTGTAATAAATACACGTCTTTAACCCCAAAAGGAATTCCTTCTAGCAGGCCAATCTGTTTTCCATTGGCTAATTTAGTGTCTACTTTTGTTGCTAGGTCTAATGCGTATTCGTCTAAGATATAATTTGCGGTGTTGTAGTTGCTGGCTTTAAGTTGATCTAACTTACCTTGTACTAATGCAACACACGAAATTTCTTTGTTTTGTAGCTTGTTGTGTAAAGCTATTATGGATGATGCCATATTGTTTTTTTTACTATTCAACTTTTTCACCGCCACACTGAACTTGTTTCAGTGTCTCAAACTATTAATGGATACTGAAATAAGTACAGTATAACGAAGTTTTGTAAGTATTTTAGTTTTGTTATTCTTCAATTACTTTAGGAACTACTAAAAATCCATTTTTCTCGTTTGGGAAATTCTCTATAATTAAATTTCGTTCTAATTCCGAACTTTTAATTACTTCGTCAGGCCTTAGGTCATCTATGGAAATGGCATTGATATTTGTTTCCTGATTATTGTCGGAAACATGCCCTTTTTTAATTACCTCAAAAAGGTCTGCTACTACCTGTGAAGCTTCTGCTCCTTTAATGCTCGATAGTACATCGAGTGTCATTTCTTTTCCCATTTTAATCGAGATTTTTAGACTTTTTAGTCAATCTGCGAATATAATGACTTTTGTGATGGTATGAAATTGTTTTGTGCTTTCAAATGCTTTTAAGAGGAAGGGAAGAGGGTATTAATAAAATATATGAGATTCGTGTATTGCTTTAATAATTAAAATTTCCCCCAATGCTTCTGCATCTGAGGTTTTAGAGGGAGGTTTGGAAAACGGGTGATTTTCATAAAATGTTAGAACTTTATTCTATTGAATATCTCAGACGACTCTGGCTCGGGGATTATTTAATTCAGTTCTATAATATACATCAGGAATTCCTCTCTGGGTAAACTAAAGTTTATAAAGGTAGTAAGATTTTCGTCACTACCACCGTAACGTCTATTCCAATTGTTATTTGGTTCAAAATCGTGATTATCTAACCAAGTAACTAATATATAAGGATTGCCGTACAAGTAATCGTATCTCGCTGCAATCTTTTCGGTAGGGATTGGCTGTTCTTCTTCAAAGGTTTCTTGATATGTTGCTTCGGCATAAAAATCCGATAACAGCCATATCTAATAGGGTAGAATTATTAACTGCATCTCTCCAAGTTACGTCATAGGGGTTTGTAATACTAGGGTTAATTTTAGGGTCTACGTTGTAAGAGGACCATTCCATCGTTGCATTGTTGCTTGGTTCTTCATCAATTAAATAGAAAAGTAAGTAAAAAATCAATAGCCTCCTCCGAAGTCTACTTGAGCGTTTATTGTATGGTAATATCCAAAGAGTGTTAATGCTAATACAATAAAATTACATTTTGGTATGGTCATAATTGTTTTTTGTTTTGATTAGATATGTATTTATTAATAATCTATTTAAAAGAGTTTTTTTGTTTTTTTATAAATTTAAAGGGTTGTAGAGCGCCTACAACGTTTTAGTGTTTACGCAATCCTTTAATTGTTAAAAAGTTTTGTTTTTGGGGTAAAATAATAATGTTAAGTAATATATTTTTAGTGATTTAGGTGGTTTTTGTCATATTGTGATAAATAATTTCCTAGGTGTATTGGTAATAATTTATACTTTGAAATGACTTTTTGATGTTTTTTATTCCTGAATTATCTTTTGTATTGTTATACTTTTATTCGATATTTAGCAATTAACTAAAAGTGTTTAAAATGAAAAAACTACTACTATTCCTGGGTTTAATTTCTATATTAAGTTTTGTTTCGTGTACTGAAGATGATGATTCTGATATTAAAGAAGAAGTGTTAATAGGTAGCTGGCAATTAAAGAGTGCTGTGTTGGCAGATGGTACTGATGTGACTAATGACTGTTTTAAAAAAGAAATAATTAATTTTAAGACTGATTTGACTTATATAGATAGAAGGATCCAATTAGATGAAGATACGGGCACATGTAAAATGGAGGAAGAATTTATTCGAGGATACAATATAGATGGAGATATTTTTGAAACAACTAAAAATATAACCGTAATTGCTACTTATAAAATTATGGAAGATTTATTAGTGCTAGATTTTACAATACCGTTTGAGGCCGAAATTACTTATGAGAGAATAAAACAATAGATTTTGAGACTATTGTATTGAGCTAATGGTGATAATCCATTAGCTCTTTTTTTTTGATTTAATGACCATAAAGTCTTTTAGGTAAAAAGGTTCAAAATAAGCAACATCTTCAAATTGTTTATTTTGAAATTTTTCGAAACCTATTTTCCCTAATTCTGTAGCAGTAGGAAATTGTTTAGTCATAAAAATAGCATTTGGATTTAAACAAATTTCTTGAAATTTAGCGACTCCATTTCCTATAAAAACACATTTTTTTTGATTCAAAAACTCAAAGTAACTGTTCTCCTCTAAAATTAAAGCGTTTGTTTCTTGAATAGGGTTAAATTTATGATCAAAAATAGCTGTAAATACTTCCATTCTTCTGGCATCCAACATAGGAATTATAAATAGATCTTCTTTTGTAGAAATAACCTGATGGGCAAGGCTTTCCAACGTGTTTATGGAAATTAGAGGAATGTTTAAAGCGTAACAAAGGCCTTTAGCTGTAGAAACACCAATACGAAGTCCGGTATATGATCCCGGACCTTTACTTATTACTACGGCAGAAAGTTGATTTAGATTTATTTGCTCCTCGTCTAGAATGTTTTTGATAAAAACATGTAAGCTTTCAGCATGAGAATATTGAGCACTATTGTCTTCTTTCTTAATAATTACTTGTCCTTCTTTTGCAATAGCAACAGAGCAGTTTGTGGTACTAGTTTCAATACAAAGTAAATAGGTAGGAGTGCTCATTAAGAACTCTTTTTTTAGATTATAATTATAATTTTTCTTTTTCTTGTGCATCAACAACAGCTACGGCTGTCATATTTACCATTTCCTCCACGGTTGCACCTAGTTGAAATACGTGAACGGCTTTTTCCATTCCCATTAAAATAGGACCAACTGATGCAGCTTTATTTAATTCCTTTAACATTTTATAAGTGCTGTTAGCAGCTTCTAAATTAGAAAAAATTAAGGTATTTACTTTTTTGTTCACTAATTTGGAAAAGGGGTATCGTTCTTTTAATAGTTCGTTATTTAATGCAAAATCCATTTGTATTGGACCATCGATATCTAATTTAGGATAAGCCCGTTGTACATACTCTAAAGTTTGCTCTATCTTTTTGTAATTTTCGTCCTTACCGCCGCCAAAATTAGCATAGGAGATCATAGCTGCAACAGGATCAATTCCAAACATTTTACAGGTATTGGTAGTCATGCGAGTAATTACAGCCAAATCCTTAGCTGATGGATTGATGTTAATAGAAGTGTCGCTAATAAATAGAGGGCCATAATCCGTAATCATTAAGTTGGTTGATGCTGCACGTTTTACGCCCTTCATTAAATTAATAAGTTCCAAAATAGGGACAATTACTTGGCGGTAACTTCGGGAATAACCAGAAAGTAAAGCATCGGCATCGCCAGTATTTACCATCATTGCACCATAATAATTTCTTCCCCGCATTAGGTTTTGAGCATCATAAAGAGTTACGCCTTTGCGGTGGCGTTCTTTCCAATAAATTTGTGCGTATTTGTTTTTTCGTTCTGCTTCTTCGTCAGATTTAGGGTCAATTATTTCTATGTTTTTAGGAGAAAAACTAATCTCTTTCATTAATTCTAAAATAATAGATTTTTTTCCTAATAAAATGGGTATAGCTAAACCTTCTTCATGAGCAATTTGTGCTGCTTTTAAAACTTGGATTTGGTCGCCTTCAGCATAAACTACCTTTTTAGGTTTTTGCCTAGCCCGATCCATTAAAATTTCTAAATACTTATTGTTGTCTCCTAGCCTTGCGGATAATTCATTTCGGTAAGCACTCCAATCTGCAATCGGTTTTTGAGCCACCCCGCTTTCCATGGCTGCTTTTGCTACAGCCATTGGGATTTCTGCAATTAATCTAGGGTCAAAAGGTTTAGGAATAATATAATCACGTCCAAAGTTTAGTTTTATTTTATTGTAAGCAATATTTACTTCTTCAGGAACAGGTTTCTTTGCTAATTCTGCTAGTGCTATAACGGCAGCTTGCTTCATTTCTTCATTAATCCCTGTTGCTCTTACATCTAATGCCCCTCTAAAAATAAAAGGAAACCCTAATACATTATTAACTTGATTAGGATGGTCACTTCGGCCAGTAGCCATAATAATATCCTTTCTTGTTTCTACAGCAAGATTATATTCTATTTCAGGATTTGGGTTTGCCATGGCAAAAACAATAGGATTATCGGCCATTGATAGTAGCATTTTTGGAGTAACCAAATTGGCCATCGAAAGTCCAATAAATACATCAGCATCAATCATTCCTTCTTCTAAAGTATCCACGTTTCTATCGGTAGCAAATTCTGCTTTTTGAGAAGTAAGATTATCTCTGTTAGAGCGAATAATTCCTTTACTATCCGTCATTACAATATTTTCAGCCTTTGCGCCAAAAGATTTGTAAAGTCTTGTACATGAAATAGCAGCTGCGCCAGCGCCACTAACAACTATTTTGATATCAGACATTTTTTTACCTGAAATTTCTACCGCATTTAATAACGCTGCTGCAGAAATTATTGCCGTCCCGTGCTGATCATCATGCATTACAGGAATATCCAATTCTTTTTTTAGACGACGTTCGATTTCGAATGCTTCAGGGGCTTTAATGTCCTCTAAATTAATCCCTCCAAAGGTGGGGGCTATATTTTTTACAGTTTCAATAAATTTATCAACATCTGTAGTATCTACTTCAATATCAAAAACATTAATGTCTGCAAATATTTTAAAGAGTAATCCCTTGCCTTCCATAACAGGTTTAGAGGCTAGGGCACCAATATTTCCAAGCCCTAAAACAGCAGTTCCGTTGGATATTACTGCTACTAAATTACCTTTTGTAGTATATTTATAAGCATCATTGGGTTTTTTTTCTATAGCTAAACAAGGCTCAGCAACACCAGGAGAGTAAGCTAGTGCTAAATCCCTTTGAGTACTATATTTTTTAGTAGGAACAACCTCTATTTTTCCAGGAGTAGGTTCAGCATGATATTTTAAGGCCTCAAGCTTTTTTTTGTCAGAATCCATGTAGTGTTTATTGTGTTTTCCTTAAAGGGAAAGTTAATTTGAACTTAAGTTTTAAAAATACTATTTTTTTAATCCTTGAAGAGTATTTGAGATTAACTTTTCAAAAAATTAATATTTCGGGTTAGCCCCGAAAATTTAGTTCGTTTTACGGCTGATTTTTGAAAAACTTTAGAAAACACATCTTGCGTAATTTCTTCCCAATCTTTTTTAGTCATATCTAATAAGTCAGGATTAGGATTAAAGAGGGGTTCGCTATGTGCTTTGGAGAAGCGATTCCAAGGGCATACATCTTGGCATACATCACAACCAAACATCCAATTATCAAAGCTGCCCTTCATGGAAGGGGGTAGATTGTCTTTTAGTTCAATAGTAAAATAAGAAATACATTTACTTCCGTCTACCACGTAAGGCTCAACAATTGCTTGTGTTGGACAAGCATCTAAACATGCAGTGCATGAACCACAATGATCTGTAGTTATAGTAGTGTCGCATTCCAATTCTAAATCTAGGATTAATTCGGCTATAAAGAAAAAAGAACCTGATTGTTTTTGAAGTAAATTTGCGTTTTTTCCTATCCAACCTAAACCACTTTTTTTGGCCCAGGCTTTGTCTAGTACTGGTGCGGAATCCACAAAAGCTCTTCCAGAAACTTCTCCAATAGTTGAGGTAATAAAATGATGAAGTTCTTTGAGTTTGGTTTTAATTACATGATGATAATCTTGTCCATAAGCATATTTAGAGATTTTAGGAGCTTCAGAATCTTTCTGGGTTTCTTCAGGAAAATAATTAAGTAATAAGGAAATTACACTTTTTGCATCGTCTACTAGTAGTGTAGGATTCAGCCGCTTGTCAAAGTGATTTTCCATATAACGCATTTCGCCATGATGGTTGTTATTAAGCCATTTTTCGAGTCTAGGGGCTTCTTCTTCTAAAAAACCAGCTTTACTAATCCCACATGACATAAAGCCAAGGCGGGATGCCTCGGTTTTTATAAGTTTGCTCCAGTTGCTATGGTCGAAAGCTGTTATTATTTTATGTTGGTTGGTATCTGACAAATCAAATTACCTTTGGTAATAAGCTACAATTGACGCTTTTGAAATGGTATTGTTATGTAAATAATATCCAACAATAGCAGGATTGGTTTCACCATTTAAACCAAGTTTATCTATTTTAAGCGCATGGATAGTTATAATGTATTGATGTAGTCCGTGTCCTTCAGGAGGGCAAGCGCCTCCAAAACCGCTTTTGCCATAGTTGGTTACACTCTGGACACTTCCTTTAGGGGCTAAGTTTGTTTCAGTATTTCCTGCATTTGCTACTAATTCATTAATATCAGAAGGGATGTCAAAAACCAACCAGTGCCACCAACCGCTTCCTGTGGGTGCGTCAGGGTCGTAAACAGTAACAGCAAAACTTTTGGTGCCATCAGGGGCATTCTCCCAGCTTAGTTGTGGCGAAATATTTTCCCCAGTACAGCCAAAGCCATTAAACTCTTGCTTTTTTGTGAATTGACCTCCAATATCAGTGCTTTTTAAAGTAAATGTTTGTGAATGGCTTAGTGTAGCACTAATTATAGTAATGATAAGAAATAAGGTTATTTTTTTCATAAAGTTGTTTTTCTTAAAGATACTAAGGATATCTATTATTTAATGCGTTTTTTGATTCTAATTAGTTACTAGATCCAAAGTCTAAAACTTAGATTAGGGGTAAATCCTAATGATTGATTATTTATTTGAGAAACTTGGTTGTTATTTAATTGATAATAAGAGTTGAGGGTGTTATTTCGATTTAAAATGTTCCAGATAGATATTCCAATAGATGCTTTTTTATTTATAATTTTAAATTGATAAGTTGTGGAAAAATCAGTTCTTAAATAATGGTTCAAATTACTACTGTTTGGCTTTTGATAATTAATGACACTTTTTTTAATAGGTGTTTTGCTATTAGGTTTTGTATTGGGTTTTGCGGAGTGCCAGTTAATTCCGAATGCTATTTTAAAGTTTTTTATTGAGTAAGTGCTCGAAAAGTTTATGGCATGATTTATATCCAAGTTATTTGGGAACACTTTATTGTTATTTAAGTTTTTCAAGTTATAGTTATTTTTGCTAATGCTGTAGCTGAGCCAAGTACTAAATTTAGTGAACTGTTTATTTATTAAAAAATCAATTCCTTCTACTTTATAATTACCAGTTGTAGATATAAATTGATATTGATTTTGAAAGCCCTGACTTTTGGATGTAATTCCGTCAACCTTTTTTGAGAATGCTTCGGCACTTACTAATAAATCATTTTGTTTGTAGGATATTCCTAAAGTTATTTGTTTACTTTTTATGATAGGAATTGTATTGTTATTACTTATAATCCATCGACGTTTTTCGATTCCTAAAAAATCTTTTTGTAAATCAATAACTTGTGAGGTGCTTTGGCTTTTTAATTCACCAGAAAAATCAATCTTAAAATACTTTAGTAATTGTTGGCTTAAATAAAACCGAGGCTCTATGATGTGTTTATCAAATTTTTTTAAATAATTGTGTCGTATACCTACTCTAGCAAAAGTATTTTTATTTACCGAATTATAATTACCTTCTAAGTAATTGGAATAGGTAACAATTGCTTTTTTTTGCAGTCGTTTAAACGAAGGGCTATTAATGTCTTCTAAGTTGCTTATTGCTACCTGTGATATTTGTAGGCCTGTTTCAATGTTTAAATTCCTGTTTAAATTATAGCTTAAAGCAAGTTTTATTCCACTGTCCAGTACTTCGTTGTGTTGTGCCAGTCGTTGATTTTCTAGAATATTAAAATTAATACTCTCTAAGCTATAAGAAGAAGAATATACATTAGCAAGAGCATTTAAATTACTATTAAAATAGCGATTATATTTTAGTCCAAAACCATAATTTTGCTGTTTAAGCGAGCTTTTGGAATTTTTGTTTTTTATGGAAGTAATTGCTTCTTCTTCATAATTTAAAGCATTATAAATTGACAAGAAATTGAAACGGATTTTGTCTTTTTTAGAAGGGTTATAAAGGAATTTTAATGCGGCATCATGAAAAACAAATTTTTCGTTTTTTGAAATAGCAGCATCTTCTGTATTGGTTAAGTCCGAGTCCTGAAATATTTTTTTAAAATACTGATTGTAAGTAGGTGTGTTCACAATATCAGTAGTAGAGCGTCTTAAAGCAATTTGGATTTCCGTTTTATTACTTATGGGAATAACAGCAAACCCGTCGGTGCTAATTAAGTTTAGGCCGACACCTATTTTAGAATTGCTGCTTTTTTCATCAGCAAGTTCTATATTTATAGTACTTGAGACACCATCTCCATATTTAGCTTTTGTACCATGCCTGTAAACAGATATTTTTTTTGTTAGATACGGATTGAATGCCGAAATGAGTCCAAAAAAATGTCCTGTTTGATACATTTTTATACCATCATATAAAATTAGGTTTTGATCTGGTGTTCCGCCTCTAATACTTACATTGGAAACATCTTCATTAGCACTTATTACTCCGGGTAATGATTGTATTATTTGTAAAATATCAGGCTCTATAAGCCCAGGTAAAATACCGAATTTTTTCGGTTTAATAGTAATGCCTCCAGTAGTGTTTTTTAAAATACCACCCGTTAAGTATTTTGATATATATACCTCTTCTAATTTTTGATAAATGGATTGTTTAGTTTTTAATTTAGTTTTAGAGATAGCTATAAATCTATTATCGTCTAGTGTGCTAAATTTAAGATTAGTCGTATTTTCTATATTCCGTAGTATATCTTGAAGTGATTTTTTTCTATTTTCAAAAGTAATATAAATATCTTCAACAATTTTATCAGAATATGAAAAGCTTACATTGTTTTTTTTTTCAATTTGAATAAGTATGCTTTTCAACGATTTACTTTGACTATATCCGCCCCAAATACTTGTAAGTAAAAAAAAGATAGTAATTAAAGGATTATTCACGCTTTAAGAAAATGATTTTATTTTTTTTGGAGTAAGTTAAATTCAAAGGTTCAACTATAGATTTTAAAGCCACAATAAAATTATTGTGAGGGAATTTTCCTGTAAATAATTGTTGTAGATCTATGTTTTTAGATACAATTTTAACATTGTAGTTCCTTTCAAATTCAGAGAGTACTTCTGTTAAAGGAACACTTTTGAATGCACTTATGTTTGAAAGCCATTCAGGTTGATTAGTCGTAATCGAATTGTTAATTTGTATTTTATTATTGAATAGTATAAAAGATTGTCCAGGGGTTATTTTTTGGGAAACATTATTATGCTTTACTTTTACTAGCCCTTCATAGCAGCTAACTTCGAAATAATCATTACGCTGCTTTACATTAAATTGTGTACCTAGAACAGTTACGATTCCTGAATTTGTTAGTACATTAAATGTACTTCCTTTTGCAACCTTAAAAAAAGCTTCACCTTCGAGGAAAACTTCTCGCTGTTTTTTCCATGAACTTTTGTTGAAACTAATTTTGGATATCGCATTTAAATTAACTGTAGAAGCATCGGGTAACTCGATATTTGCTTTTTCAGCAAAACCGGTAGAATAATTACTGTTATGGGTAGTGGTCAAATAATATGTGCCAAAGCAAATTGCTAGTACGGCTGCTATTTTTAACAATGGTTTATACCATAGATTTGAATCTGTTTTATTAAAATTTATTTTCTGCTCAACGGCATTTAATGCTTCTTCGTAATTAACAATTGGGGCTTTAAATCTTTTAGTGTATTTAGACAACTTTACGAGCGATTCATAATCATCTAAAGCTTTAAAAGCCTCAAGTTCACTGGGGCTTAAATTGTTATCTAACCATTTTTTTATTAAATATTCTTTTTCCATAATAATCTTCATTATATATAACAGGTGAACAATTGAATTACCTACCTATTATACTTAAAAAGTATAATTTACTATTAGACCAGTAAATTTTTAAATACCATCAATTTCTTTTCGAAGCTTTTTTAAAGCTCCGTAAACACGTTTTTCAACTGCTTTTCTACCAATATTTAAAATTTCTGCAATTTCATCAAGGCGCTTTCCTTCGATTCGATTCATTAGAAAAGCAACACGTTCAGCTTCTGTTAGATTTGAAATTGCGGTTTCTAATTTTTGAAGATATTCATCTTCTTCCATCAAAAATTCAGGAGTTTCAACAGTGTAGTGTTTTGTTATTTTTTTTTGATGTTTTAGAATTACTTTTTGATGGGCAACTTCATTTAACATCAAATTTGTAGCTACCTTATAAATATAACTTTTCGCCTTTTCAGGAGGAACATTTTTACAATTTTCCCATAATTTTACAAAAGCTTCTTGCATTTTGTCTTGAGGGTTTAGCCGCTCACCAAATTTATAATATAAAAAATTAGTCAAATCTTTATAGTGATTTTTAAAAAATGCATTAAATAGAAAACGTTCGCAAATTGTAGCATTATTTTTTTTTTGCATAAATAAATTTCAGATTTTTTTTTGCAAGGTAGGTAATTTTATGAGTTAGCTGTTTTAAATGTATAACATGCATATTGTTATGTTATATAATAATAAAAACTATAAAATAAACTTTATGAAACAAAATGTAAAAAAAATGGGCCGTAATACACTATTTGTGTTTTCAATTCTTTTTTTGGCTTTTTTATATTCTTGCGAAAAGGATAATGAGTTAATAGTAAATCCTGCTCCTATAAATATTATTGAGCAATCTTCTGAATTAACTAAACTTTTAAAGGAAACGGCACAAACTAGTATTGAGGGGAGTAGTTGTGCTAAACTTCAATACGGAATTTCGTTTTCCAAATATAATAAGCAATTTCAAGTAGTAGAAACAAAAAATGTTCAGTCAGATGAGCAGTTATTAGATTTTTTAAATGATTTGAATGAATCATTAATTGTTAGTGTTAACTATCCAGTAAATCTTTTAATAAGTAATGATGATGCTATTGCATTTGAGGGTAATTCTACACTTACTACTAAGCTAAGGGAAACTCCAAAAAAATGTGAAGCAAAGCAAGATTGTACTTTGGATAAATTATTCAATTCATTTGCAGAGTGTCCTATGTATATTACGAGTTATAATGAAACAAATGCTTATGAAAATTATAAATTAATATTTGATTATAATGATGATAATTTTGAGGTTTATGTTAATGAGGATTTTGTTTATGAGGGTGGTTTTAAGCTGTCTGAAAAATCAGATGAAGAATTTATATTAACACTAAATACCAATTGGGAAGTATTAAAAGGAGATTGGATAGTACAAAATTGTAATAGTTTTTCTTCTCACGACTTAATTAATGGTGATAATAAAATGCATTTAGAAGGTTGTGATTATAAAGAAGAAGATCTTTTTTCTTGCTTTGAGGATTATCGAGATCTTGAAATAGCAGATGAAAATAGAGATGGAAGTGAAATTTATGATTTGACTGAAATATATTCTGCTTGTCTAATATCTAAAGTTGATAAAATAGGGGTTACTTACCATAATACTAAAGTTGATGCTATAGATAATGTTAATGCTATTGAGATGCCAGAAAGTTATAAATTAAATTTAGGACAAGTAACAGTTTATAGCAGGGCGATTAACTTTGATACTGATAGCTATAAGATTAATACTATAGAATTAGGCTTATACTCTCCTAACTGTGACATAGCAGAAACTAAAAGTATATTAAGAGAATGTCCATGGAAAATAGTTGAATTTACTAGAGGTGGAGTTGATTACACTAAAGATGTTGAGGAATGGATAATGGATTTCTCATTTACATCAAAAATGACATATACAAGTTCGGAAACAAATGAAGTAATTAATAGTGAATTTACCGTTTCAGAGGATACTGGTAGTTCAGTTCTTAATTTACCTTTTGTTTCTAATAATTTTGAGGCTCTTGCTATGGAATGGGCTTTAAATAGTTGTTTGTCTTCAAAATTGGTATTTGTACCTAAAAATCCTTTAATACAAAAAGGAACTTTAGTTATCGAACGTATTTGTGATTAATTACTAGAATTAATAATTTTTTTAAAGGCTGTTTAAATTTTTTTAATCAGCCTTTTTTTTGAGGTTTTTTCAAACCTTAGATTTTGAGTGCTAGTACAATTTAATATTTGATTTTACTCAAATAAGTAGTATTTTTTACTTCATGCCAAAACAAGTAGAAATTCATGTTATAGAGAGTGAAAAAGAAATACTAAAAGTTCAAGGTTCCATTAAAAGCACTCTAGTTCAGAGTAGATTAAAAGCATTGTTATTGACTCATGTTGCGCACAAAAAACCTAAAAAATTGATTTATGCAGCTTTAGGTATTGATAACTCTTGAAGTTTTTTGAAAGCAGCTTTTTGAGCTGCTATATAAATTTGTGTTTTCAAGGCAAAGTGGTTTTTCCCTGTTCTTTGTTTTAGCCATTCTAGTTTAATGTATACTTCAATAGATAAGACAAAATGATTCCTTTATGTTGCTGGTTTTTTTGTTGGGGTTTTTGCAAAGCCCGTATTACTTTTAATCGATTTATGATATCCTCTACAGCCCACCGTTTTTTGTAGATTGTAATTATTTGGCCACACGATAAGTTTAAATCACTACAAGCCAAGTGCAACTCGCCGACTGTACCATTCTCGTTTTTGAAAACTTGCTTTGTAAGCAACAGCGGGAAATCTAATTTTTCAAACCAAACTCCCACGGTCAGTTGTACCAGCTGTAATGTTTTAATACTAACGTATTTTTTATTTTGCTTGTCTTCTAAGGACAGGGCTACTTTCCTATTACTTTTTAAAGCAATAATAAAATTATTTTTTAATTCAGTTTTGCAATAAATCATGTTTTCTGATTAAGAAAACCAACTATCAGCCAAAACATAATCAAAGTGGAATTTGCCACTACATTTCCGTAACATTTCCCTGAAGAGTTCATTCTTGGTTTTGCTGCTCTTGCGTTTTTGTTTTCCTGTTTTTACATCAGTAATTCAAACATCTTTTTTTATAAACTTAACACCATAGGGCAAGCGCATACCGCTAACTTCTACCAAAGCAGTTAGAAAATTAACCTCTTTTACAGAACTGCCAAACACATGGTCATAATGCCAAGTGTTAAGTGCGCTCTCATCTGTATAGGCTTTCTCTTTGATAGAATCATCAAAACTCAAAATAATTGTCCCTTCCGACTGAGTCAATTCCTTAACATAGGGCTTAGCTATTTTCCAAAGAAATTTACTACCATAAACATCTTTTGATAGGGCACGTGTCATTTTATAGTGCTTTATACAAAGTAAATCAGACACCCCAGTTGCTGTAGTGTCAGAACTTGAACTTATCAAATAATCTGTGTACAAATCAACAAAGTTATCCATCTGCTTTTACCCCTTAAAGATATTAACAATTAGCTTGTTAAAATTATAAAATTTAAACTATGGGTGCGTAACATGAGTTATTGATTAAATGCGACAAAATGCAAATACACTAAAGATATAGCAGATAAAACAGGTTATTTAAGAAAGACAGTTTGTAATTGGTTTTTGTTATATAGGAAAATTTGCCGTACACCCTTCCGTAATTAATTTAGAATTTAATGTGAAAAAGTCCATTAACAAAGGTGCAAAAACCGAATTGTTAATGGACTAATTTTGTAGCGAGAACGAGAATTGAACTCGTGACCTCCGGGTTATGAATCCGACGCTCTAACCAACTGAGCTACCTCGCCGTAAATTAAAAGGGTTAACAACCCTTTTTAGCGGATGCAAATATATCAACATATTTTCGGTTTAGCAACAAATTATTGGGGATTAATTACTCTTCGTGAATAATCCTTTTTTTAAAATAAACAGTTTTGCTTTGTGAAGCCAATAATTAATCAATATATTGGCAGTCTAACAGTAGAGTACTATGTCAGATAAAATAAAATACGAATTAGAATTCACCATACAAGCTTCCCCGCAAATGTTATATAACTACATTTCTAATCCTTCTGGTTTGTCAGAATGGTTTGCAGATAATGTAAATTCAAGAGGGGAAAATTTTACATTTATATGGGATGATAGTGAAGAAACAGCAAAACTACTATCTAAAAAGTCAAATGAAAGAGTTCGGTTCCAATGGGAAGATGATGCAGATGAAGAGTATTATTTTGAAATCCGTATTCAAGTAGACGAAATAACTAAAGACGTTTCGTTAATGATTACAGACTTTTCAGAGGAAGATGAGTTAGAAGAAAATAAAATGCTTTGGGAAAATACAATTAGTAATTTAAAGCATACATTAGGTTCTGCTTAATTTATAATATTTCTTAGTATAAGCTTATATTTGTCCCTTCTTGTAAGGGATTTTTTATGGTAAATTTTAACGGAGAAATTGTTTCTAATACAAATGCTACACTTAGTGTATTTAATAGAGGATTTGCTTACGGCGATGCGTTATTTGAAACAATACGTGTAAATGGGAGGCAATTATTATTCTGGGAAGATCACTATTTTAGGTTAATGGCCTCCATGCGTATTATGCGAATGAGAATTCCTATGAATTTTACTCTTGAGTACCTTGAAAAGCAAATTATTAATACAATTGAGAGTCATGGATTACCCAAATCCCAAAGCATTCGTGTAAAATTGAGCATTTTTAGGGATAGTGATGGATTGTATACCCCTTTGAAAAATGACGTTGGATTTTTTATAGCAATTAAAAAACTAGATAATTCTTTTTATGAAATTAAGAGCTATAACGATAATGAGTATCGAATAGAGTTGTATAAAGACCATTATTTAGCAAATGACTTATTATCTACCTTAAAAACGAATAATAGAGTTTTAAATGTATTGGCAGGAATATTTGCAAAAGAAAATAGCTTTCAAAATTTATTACTTTTAAATACAGATAAAAAAGTAGTAGAAGCAATTAATGGGAATATTTTTCTAGTGAATGGAAATACCATAAAAACACCTTCGTTGAAAGAAGGAGGAATTAATGGTGTTTTTAGAAAACAGCTAATAGATATCCTAAAGAAAAACCCTAATTATAATTTTGAAGAAACGTCAGTATCTACATTTGAGTTACAAAAAGCAGACGAATTATTTATTACTAATGTAATTAGTGGGATTACTTGCGTTACAAATTACCGAAAGAAAAAATACGATAGTAAAGTTGCTACTGAACTCTTAAAGTTACTTAATGTAAAACTAAGATTGGGTTAATTATAATTAGGATTTTCAGGAGCGTTAGCCCAAATTTGATACTTCCCACCTAAATTATTTAAGCTATTTTTCCAAATGGAATTTGTATTGTCTTTTATTAAAGAATCTATTTCGGATAAATTTTGCACAATCCAACTATCCTCATTGATTTCACTGTGAAGTTGGTCGTAATCCCAACCAGTATATCCCAAAAAGAATTTAATTTCTTGAGAGTGAATCTGTTTGCTAATTATTAAATCTGAAACTTTATCAAAGTCCCCACCCCAATAAACACTTTGAGATACTTTTATACTATTTGGTATTAAATCAGGACGTGTATGTAAAAAGTATAAACTTTCCTGTTCAACGGGACCGCCATTATATATTAAATACTCATCATTAACTTCGGGTAAAATTTCTGATATAGTATGTGTCAAGGGTTTATTGGTTATAAACCCTACAATACCCTTTTTGCTATATTTAGTTATCAAAATTACAGACCTCTGAAAATGAGTATCTCCTAATAATGAAGGCTTTGCTAAAAGGATACTGCCAGTAGTTACTTTGGTGAGTATCATATTATTACATAGTTATGTTACTGTAAATGTAAGTAAGAAAACCTCTATTTAAAAACATATTTTTTTTAAAGGTGCAAAGTAGAGGACATTTTAATGTATTTGTGCTTATAAAAATACCTTTACGTAATTTTAAATTGTTGATTATCAATTTTTTTGTTTAACTAAAATGAGTTGAGAGTAAAACTGTGTTAAATTTTAAAATAAAGCAGAATAAAATAATTTTGATTACAAAACAAAAAAAAGCCACTTCTGAAAGTAGCTTTTTGTAATTTTTATCAAAAAAGTTGTTTTAATTCACAGCATTTGATAGCTCAGAACCTGCTTTAAATTTTACTACATTTTTAGCAGCTATCTTGATGGTTGCACCAGTTTGTGGGTTTCTACCATCGCGAGCAGCTCTTTGAGAAACTGACCAAGAACCAAAACCAACTAAAGATACACGTTCACCTTTTTTGAGAGTTCCTTCAACATCTCCTAAAAATGTTTCTAAAGCAATTTTAGCTGCTGCTTTTGTAATTCCTGATTTTTCAGCAATGCTGTCGATTAATTCTGTCTTGTTCATAATTTATTGATTTTATTAAGTTTTAAACATAATTGTTAGTTATGCTTATACAAATTTATACGCTTTTACTTCTCGTGCAAGTGATGACAAGTGTTTTCGAGTGCATTGTTGATAATTCAAGGGGATTGTTAATAAAAAAGTAAGGTAAAAGTTGAGAAAAATCATTTTTTATTGAAGTTTAGCTTTTGAGTCGAAGCGAAAACCATTGAGTAGTGAACTTGCGGACATTGCTTTTTTCCCAGGGAGTTGTAAATTATGTACTGTTAGTATACCATCTGAAAGGGATACTTTTATTTTTTTATCTTCAATATTAATCTTTCCTATAGTTGAATTGGATGCTTCATCAGAAAACGTTGCCGCATGAATTTTTACGGCTAATTCTTTCCCATCATTAATAAGTGTACACCAAGCCGAAGGGTAAGGAGAGAGTCCTCGAATTAAATTATGTATTGTTTTGCCGCTGGCAGTCCAGTCAATTTTTGTGTTTTCTTTATTTAATTTATAGGCTGTTTTGGGTTCGTAATCAGGTTGGGTTGTAGTTTCAATTTTGCCATTTTCAATCAAGTTTATTGTTTCGGCGACTAATTGAGCACCATTATGCATTAAACGATCATGTAATTCTCCAGCACTTTCGTTATTTGAGATCTCTAGTTCTTCCTGAAGAATGATAGCGCCAGTATCTATTTTTTCATCAATAAAAAAAGTAGTGTTACCCGTTTTAATTTCACCATTAATAATTGCCCAGTTAATGGGTGCGGCACCTCTGTATTGAGGAAGTAATGATGCATGTAAATTAAATGTACCGTGTTTAGGCATCGACCAAACAGCTTTAGGCAACATTCTAAAAGCTACAATAATTTGGATATCTGCTTTAAGGGTAGCTAATTCATCTAAAAAAGCTTCATTTTTTAAATTAGTAGGTTGCAAAACAGCTAAATTTTGATTTATAGCATAATCCTTAACGGAAGAAGTTCGTAATTTTTGCCCCCTACCTGCGGGGCGGTCAGGAGCTGTAATTACTCCTACTATATCGTAATTATTTTCGTGAAGATGTTTTAAAGTGGTTGTTGCAAAATCGGGCGTGCCCATAAAAACAATGCGTAAATTTTTCATTGGTCAGTTTTTAATACAATAAGTGTTATTGGTTTGAATGCTAATTTTACCTTCTTCTAGTAAATGCCGAAGACTTTCTATAATAATTTTCCCTTCAAAAATAGGGAGTTTATTTATGAGGCTACGGGAATCTAATTCTTTTTGTGCTAAAATAGATAAGATAGCCGATTCCGTCTCTTGGTCAATTGAAGGGGTGTTTCTTTTTTTCTTTTTAATACAAGCAGAACAAATGCCACAGTCTTTTGAGTCTTCTCCAAAGTAAGAAAGTAGAAATTTGGATTTGCAACTTTTTTCTTCAGCTAAAAACTGAAGAATATCATCAATCTTTTTCTTTTTAAACTTTAAATGATGTTTAATATACTTGGAAACACTATTAATTGAAATATCATCTTCTCGGGGTTGTAAATAGGTGATTTCAATGTCGTTTTTCTTGTTTTCAAAGGTAAGTATTTCTTGTTGTGCTAATTTTTCTATAAGTTGGGTTACTTTGTTTTGAGAGCGATTGACATTTGAAGAAACCATACTTAAATCTACTATAGTAGGGGAAAAATGAATACCTATATAATTACGGGATAAATAATCGCAAGTTTCCGAATATTGTGAATTCGCATTTAAAAATTGATTGAGAGCTGCGGCACTTACTAAAAATTGAATTTCAGTAGTTTGTTTAAAAACTTCATTAAAACGAATAATACTATTGTTGTCTAAAATATGAAGTGTATTATATGCTTTTCCCTTATATAATTGATAACGATTGCAAAAATCAGAAAAACGGAGTGAAAATTTTTGATCAAAACCCTCGCCATATCCTATTTGTAAATAGCTAGAGAGTTTTCTGTACATAAATTTTATAAACGCTATATCAGGAGTTTGGGCTTCAAATTGCTGTGTAAGCTTGTGTGCTGTGTTTCCTGTTTGCAAAAGCAAAGCAAAAGCTTGATTCCCATCCCTGCCTGCACGTCCAGCTTCTTGAAAATAACTTTCGATACTTAATGGTAAATGCATATGTATTACCATACGTACATCGGATTTGTCAATTCCCATTCCAAAAGCATTTGTTGCTACAATTACAGGATGTGAGTTTGCCATCCATAATTCAAAATGTTTTTTTTTATTTTCATTCGAAAGCCCTCCGTGGTAGGGTAGGGCTTTTATGTTAGATTGATTTAGTAATTCGCTTACAACTTCAGTTTGATTTCGGGTTGCGACGTACACAATCGCAGAGCCTTCTTGTTTTTTTAAGATTTGAAGTAGTAAATAGTTTTTATCCTGAGTTTTATACACTCCATAACTTAAGTTTTTTCTTAAATATGATGTTTTAAAAAAATTAGTATTCTCAAAATTAAGTTGCTGTATGATGTCCTTTTGAACACGCTTAGTTGCCGTAGCTGTTAATGCAATAACGGGGGTATTTGGTAGTAAGTTCCGGAGTATGTTTAATTTTAAATAAGCAGGTCTAAAATCATGTCCCCATTCAGAAATACAATGTGCTTCATCTATAGCGATGAGTGAAACATTCATTTTTTGAATTCGATTTTGAACTGATTCTTGCTGTAGACGCTCAGGGGATAAATATAAAAACTTATAATTGCCAAATTCTGCATTGTTAAGAGTTGTTTCCAAATCTAAAACCGATAAACCACTAGGAATAGCTAAGGCTTTGATATCCTTAGCTCTCAATTGAGAAACTTGATCTTCCATTAAAGCAACCAATGGAGAAACTACAATGCAAATTCCCTCTTTTAAAATTGCAGGAATTTGATAACAAGCTGATTTTCCACCTCCTGTAGCCATTAAAACCAGCGTGTCTTTTCCGTCTAAAACGGAAGTGATTATTTCTTTTTGAAGTGGGCGAAATTTAGCATGCCCCCAATATTGTTTGAGTATATCTTCAGGAGTTACTTTCATTGGATTGAATTTAAGATAAAATAACCTCGATTTTCAATAGTGTCAAAAGGAACTTCAATAGGTAAATAGCCAAAATTTTTGTAACACTTAATTAGTGCTTTGTGAATAGTAAGGGCTTCTTCAAAACTTTCAAACCTTTCGGTGTCTTTAATGTAAATTTCTTTCCATGGGGGAAATATAAAAATCTGTGAATATTTTCTGCTAGATGTTTCGTTTTGATAATAATTGAAAACTTTAGTATTTACCGAATTCATATAGGCGATTACATCGGGTAATCCTCGATCGTAGAACAATACAGGTTTATCAGTAAATTTGGCTTTTTCAAATTGTTGTACTCGACTTTCAAAAATCTGGTTGCTAAATTCGTTTGGATGAGTTTTAAAAGGCTGAGGAATCCCTTTAGTTTGGTATTCTTGGATTACTTGTCTTGAAATTTCGTCAAAACAATAATGCCCCTTTTTTTTAAGAAAATTTATAATTGAAGTCTTACCTGTACTAGGACCACCAGTTAATACAATACGTTGAAATTTCAAGTTTTTTTTAGGCATAACAATTCAGACAGACAATGTGATTTTTAAGTAATTTCAGCTCTACTTTGGTGTTATATTATTATATTTAATACATTGAATTCGTTCACAAAATCCCAATTTATTTAGTGACATTGCAAATCAAATTTGGTAATATTTAATAATTACTAAGTTTAATAAATTTTTGGGAAATAAAAAAGTCGCTGTACAGCGACTTTTTTATCGATTATTTTTAGCATAGAAGAAATTTAAGAGTATCTAATTCTGCTACAGTTAAGGGCTTATTCTTCTACTTCTGTTTCTAAAATCATCGAGCTTATACGTCCAGAATCATCAGGGAACTTTACCGAAATAGTAGTTTCTGATCTTAAGTAAGCTAATGGGAAAGGAATATCAATTACTCCGAAAAAATCTTCTCTATTTTTTTGATCATATCCTTTCCAATTTTCAGGAGCCTTTAAAACAACTCCATTTACAATAATAATTGGAGCTTTAGATTTGTTATGTTTTCTTCCTATTCCCATTTTTAAAACAGCTTTTCCATAAATTCCAGTAGGGACTTTTTTGAAATCAAAAATAATCTCCTGATCTTTTACGATAGGCTGCAGGTGTGTTGTGGAATAGGTATTAGAAGTTAAAGCTTTTTTTGTGAAAGAAATTGGTTTTTCAAACTCAAAAGTAAATACAGAGGTTTCGTGGGGTAAAAGGTTTAATTCCTTAGGAGTTGAATCCAATACCGTATTTTCAAAAATAGGATCTTCTTTAGCGTAAATTTTTAGTGACTTTTTAGAAACCTTAGTTACTTTTAGATCCTCGCCCACAGTAATCATATCAATATCAATGTTTGCGGTTAATTCCTGGTCATCTAAATTGCTTAATATCAAATACAATTTGTTTTTATCAACAAAAGCATGGCGTTGAATATCAGGATTAGAACTGTGAATTTGTACACGGTTACCTTTTACATCTTTCCAAAGTTCATAAAAATAAATTCGTGAAGTATAAATCCAATCTTTTAGAATTGGTTTATTTGGATCGTCTGTTTTTTCAATAGTTTTTGGTCTAAAAAGCACGGCTTGATAAGGTTCATAATTATTAGCCTCATTAATATGCCAAGTCGCTTTTCCTGTAATAAAAGGCACCGAAATAAGCATTCGATCTTCACGATCCAAAAGGCTAAGTAAAATATGATTTATCGAGCGGATGCTTTGAATACTTCTAACATCGCTGTATCCATCGGGATACCCTTTTTCAATAGCTCCATATTCCGATATTGCATGCGGTTTAACTTTATTCCATTTAACAAAGCTATAAGTTTCAATTAAATCCAAAATTGCTTCACTATTACTACCAGATCGAATGTTGTCTTGTCCTTCTACATTAATACCATCATATAAGTGAGTGGCAATACCATCCATGTGTTTACCAGCGACATCCATAAACATTTTCATACCAGTGTTCCAATGACTAAAATCATTCAGTTCTAAGGAAGGCCAAGCAGAGGAGTATCCTATAACCTTCATATTAACTAATTCAGGAGCACTATGAATTTCTTTTCCACAAGCTGCATAAAAGTCAGCCATTTGTTTTTTAATTCTATTAATTTCGTCACTATTCCATTCTCCTTCGTAAAAATCTTTAGCGTGTACAAAAGGTTCGTTAATCGGTTCAAAATATTCAGGAATTGGATCCTCTGGATAGTTCTTATAGTAATCAGCAGCCCATTTTCCAGCTTTTTTTACGTCAATACCGTCTTTAAAAGCTACTTTAGGATGCTCTGTATCGATGTTTTGAGTTACTTGTCGTATTTTGTTTTTTTCATCTTTTGGATCTTTTGGATCTGGATATTTCCCAACTTCCTTTGTTTTTTGTTTAGACTCAGAAAAAGGACCCCAAAAACCACGACCAAGGGATGCGTTATAGTCTATTAAAAATTTTAAAACGTCTTCATTTCTGCCTCCATCATGAATATTAAAAAATTTGCTGCGATCTAGTTTTGATATAGTTCCTAAAAACTTTTGAGTAGTAGGGGAGACTTTGACAGTGTTTTGTTGAGAAAAGGCAAGGTGAATGGTACAAATAAATGTAAGTGTAGTTAAAAGTGGTTTCATTTTATAAAATAGGTTTAATTGTTGTAATACAAAAAGGAAGCCAAAAGGCTTCCTTTTTTATAAATTTAATAAAAAATAAAATTATGCTATAAATAACGGCCTATTTGCCATTAAAGTATTTACTTTTTTGCTAATTGCTATTAAAGCAGTTTCATCTTCAATATTCATAATTGCTTCATCAATTAAATCAATTACCAATTTAAAATCAGCTTCTTTTAATCCACGTGTGGTGGAAGCTGAAACCCCAATACGAATACCCGAAGTTATAAAAGGAGATTGATCGTCAAAAGGAACCATGTTTTTGTTTACAGTAATTTTGGCAACACCAAGTGCTTCCTCAGCTTGCTTTCCAGTAACTCCTTTACTGCGTAAGTCAATCAACATCATGTGATTGTCTGTTCCGTTAGAAATTACTTTATACCCTTTAGAAATTAAAGCTTGGGCAGCAACATTTGCATTTTTTACCACTTGTTCACAATACGTTTTAAAAGCAGGAGTTAAAGCCTCGCCAAAAGCAATTGCTTTAGCTGCGATAACGTGTTCCAAAGGTCCACCTTGATTACCAGGGAAAACGGCACTATCTAACATTGAAGACATTTTGCGTAATTTTCCACTTTTAAGAGTAACTCCTAATGGGTTTTCAAAATCTTTACCCATTAAGATTAATCCACCCCTAGGTCCTCTTAATGTTTTGTGTGTAGTTGTAGTGACAATATGGCAATGTTCAATAGGGCTTTGTAAAAGTCCTGCAGCAATTAAGCCAGCTGGGTGTGCCATATCGGCTAATAAAGTAGCATTAACGCTATCTGCAATTTCGCGGAAACGTTTATAATCAATTTCACGAGAGTAAGCAGATGCTCCAGCAATAATTAATTTTGGTTGTTCCTTAGTAGCAATAGTTTGTATTTTGTCATAGTCTAACTCACCAGTAGCTTCCTCTACACCGTAAAAGGTAGGGGTATATAATTTTCCTGAGAAATTTACAGGAGACCCATGTGTTAAATGACCTCCGTGAGAAAGGTCAAAACCTAATATTTTATCTCCAGGTTTGATAGTTGCAGCAAAAGCTGCAGTATTTGCTTGAGATCCAGAATGCGGTTGCACATTGGCATATGTCGCTCCAAAAAGTTCTTTAGCTCTGTCAATAGCAATTTGCTCTACTACATCAACGATTTCACATCCACCGTAGTAACGCTTGCCAGGATAACCTTCTGCATATTTGTTAGTTAAAACTGAACCTTGTGCTTCCATAACTTGGTCACTTACAAAGTTTTCAGAAGCAATTAGTTCTAAACCATTAAGCTGGCGTTTTTTTTCTTGCTCAATTAGATCAAAAATCTTCTCGTCTCGTTGCATTAGATACGTATTTTAATTAAAGATTTTGCAAAAATAAACATTCAAATTGAATCCATTGCTTACACAAAAGGAAAAATGGATAAACTTTTAAATTGTAGTGTTTATTTCTGTTTGCAATGGAGGTGGGGTAGATTTTTCTTTTAAATCAATATTTTTAAAGGATTTAATTTTTTAGAATTGGTAGGTAGTGGGCAATAAAAAAGATCAATTTTTCACGAGAAATCGATCTTTTTATGAAATTATTTTGTCCTGAAATAGCGATGCACTAAATTTTGTGTTTGATGCTAATTGATGTCAGCACCTCGTGCTAGATCAAAGTTTGTTCAATCTTGAAACAAGTTAAGGTATCTATATTCTTTAAAGAAAGAAATTATATTTTTTAAATATCCTTCACATTAATATCATGATGGGATGCAGCGTGTACTACTTTTCCACCTTTTAATACAATTAGTTGAGGGGATTGGTGGACTACGCCATATTTATCTTGGATTGCTATTGAAACAGGGCGATAATTTAATAAATCTAAATAATACACATCTGCTTCTTCTGGACTAGGAAATGCAGGTCCGTCGAATCCTCTCATTACCATACTACTAATTCCACAACGGGTAGAATGTTTGAAAATAGCTTGTGTTTTAGTCTTAGAATTTTTAAGTATGTCGTCTAATTGGCTTTCTTCGGTTAAAGGAATCCAAGGGTTTTCTTTTTTTACTTCTTTTGGCTTATTACTTTTAAATTTATCAAACAATCCCATAATTAATCTTTTGTAGTAAATGTCGTAATTTTTTTTAATTCTTACTCTCAATTTGCGTTTTTGTTGTTAGTTGTCATATTTTGTTTTTTCAAGTTGAATGCGGGTAGTTTCTTTTTTTTGATATTAAAATAAAGCAAGTTTTAAATTCAAGCCCTTCAAAATAAAGTGTCTTAAGAGGATTTTCCGTAGTTTTACACCCTAAAATAAATTACTTTGATCAATCTTGTTTCTGTAGAAAATGTAGCCAAAGCTTTTGGCGAACGCATATTATTTAATAGTATTTCCTTTGGAATAAATGAAGGGCAAAAAATAGGTTTCGTCGCTAAAAACGGAACAGGGAAAACCTCGCTGTTAGAAATTATTACAAAAGTGCACAATCCAGATTCAGGACAAGTAGTTTATCGTAAGGGCTTAAAGGTGGCTTCGCTTCCGCAAGAGCCAGTTTTTACAAAAGGGCTTACTGTCGAAGAAGCTATTTTTACGGGAGATAACGAAATTTTAAAAGCCATTGAAGAATATGAAAAAGCATTACTAAATCCTGAAGACGCAGATTTATACCAAAAGGCTTTTGATAAGATGGATCGACTAGAAGCGTGGGATTTTGAAACACAGTACAAGCAAATTCTGTCTAAATTAAAATTAGACGATCTAACACGCAAAGTAGAAATGCTTTCTGGAGGACAAAAAAAGCGTTTAGCATTAGCTAATGTGTTATTAAGCAAGCCCGAATTAATTTTTTTAGATGAACCTACCAACCATTTGGATTTAGAAATGATTGAATGGTTAGAAGAGTATTTTGCAAAAGAAAAAATCACGCTCTTTATGGTAACTCACGATCGTTATTTTTTAGAAAATGTATGTAATGAAATCGTAGAGTTAGATCAGGGGAATATGTATAGTTATAAAGGAAACTATGCTTACTATTTAGAAAAGAAAGAGCAACGTATGGCTCAGGAGCAAACAGAGCTGGTAAAAGCAAAACACTTATTTAAAAAAGAACTGGATTGGATGCGTCGTCAACCCAAAGCGCGTACTACAAAATCCAAATCCCGAATTGATGATTTTTTTGAGATTAAAGAAAAAGCACACAAACGCCGTGAAGATCACCAAGTAACCTTGGAGATCAACATGGAGCGTATGGGGAGTAAAATTATTGAGCTACATAAAATATCCAAAAGTTATGGCGATTTAAAAATTGTCGAAAAAATGGAATACATTTTTAACCGAGGAGAACGCATTGGAATTATTGGTAAAAATGGAACAGGAAAATCTTCGTTTTTAAATTTACTTACAGAGAAAGAATTACCCGATAGTGGAAAAGTTGTTGTAGGAGAAACTATTAAAATAGGCTATTACACACAAAGTGGAATTATTGTTAAGCCAGGTCAAAAGGTAATTGAGGTTATTAAAGAGTTTGGAGAGTTTATTCCCCTAAAGAAAGGACGCCAAATCTCGGCAGGACAATTATTAGAACGCTTTTTATTCGATAAGAAAAAGCAATACGATTTTGTGGAAAATTTAAGTGGAGGTGAGCGTAAACGTTTGTTTTTGTGTACCGTTTTAATTCAAAATCCCAATTTTTTGATTTTAGATGAGCCTACCAATGATTTAGATATTGTAACACTAAATGTCTTAGAAGAATTTTTATTGGATTTCCCAGGATGTTTGTTAGTGGTTTCTCACGATAGGTATTTTATGGATAAAATTGTAGACCATTTATTTATATTTAGGGGAGATGCTGTAATCGAAGATTTTCCGGGAAACTATTCTGATTTCAGAAGTTATGAAAATAGTCCAGCTCCTAAAGTTGAAAAAGTAATCGAAGAAAAGCCAAAGCAAGAAAAAGGTGCTTGGAAAAAAGAGAAGGCTTCTTCAGCACTTTCATTTAACGAGCAAAAAGAATATTCTAAGACCGAACGAGAAATAAAAAAACTAGAATTTCAAAAAAAAGAAATTGAAGCCGTTTTCCTTAAGGGAGAATTAGAAAGCGACGAGCTTATTAAAAAGTCAAAACGATTAGAGGAAATTACGGAGCAGTTGGAAGAAAAAGAAATGCGTTGGATGGAGCTGTCAGAGAAAATGGAGGGGTAATTTAGTTTCAACAAAAAATAGTAGCATTTTGAATTTTGGATTGGTTTTTAATAAGAATATCACCTCTATGGAAGTGTGTTTTTGTTGAAAACCAATTTAAAATTAACTTTGGGAAATCAAAGAATACTACTGTATACATTACTTTTTTAATCTCAGAGAATGATTTTTTTTGTAACTTTCAAATCTAAATAAATTTATTAAAGTTGCTTTTAAAAGACAAAATATCAATTGAAAATTTTGAAGATAAAAAATTCAAAATCAGAATTATAGAATCTGAAAAAGATACAGAAGCTGCTTTTACCCATTATTTGCATAATTATAGAAATAGGGTTTCACAATTCTATAAACCTGATGCAGTTCAACACGTTAAAAACTTATTTGAATACAAATTTCCAGAAGAAAAAATATCAAATGTAGTAGCCGAAGAAGCTTTGCAATATTTGATTTTTCAACAAGAGGATATTCCTTTTCCTGCACCGAAAAAGCCTGAATTTAAATTTATCGACTTATTTGCGGGAATTGGAGGTTTTAGATTAGCATTTCAAAATTTGAAAGGAAAATGCGTTTTTACAAGTGAATGGAATAAGTATTCAAAACAAACTTACAGATCCAATTTTGGTGAAATTCCATTTGGAGATATTACAAAAAAGGCAACCAAAAATTATATTCCAGATGGATTTGATGTTTTGTGTGCTGGATTTCCTTGCCAAGCATTTTCAATTGCAGGGAAACGTGGAGGGTTTGAAGATACAAGAGGAACATTGTTTTTTGATGTCGCAGAAATCATAAAAAAGAAAAAACCAAAAGCAATTTTCTTAGAAAATGCAAAAGGCCTAAGAAGTCATGATAAAGGAAAAACATTAGCTACAATTTTAAATGTTTTACGTGAAGATTTAGGATATTTTATTCCTGAACCTCAAGTTATAAACGCAAAAGAATTTGGTGTTCCGCAAAATAGAGAACGAATTTTTATTGTAGGGTTTAGAAAAGATTTAGGTGTTAAAGAATTTGAATATCCAAAACCAATTAAAAAAAGACCAACTCTTAATGATATTCTAGAAACAGAAACGGTTTCTGTAAAATATTATTTATCGGAAACTTATATAAATACTTTACGAAATCACAAAGCAAGACACCAAAGTAAGGGTAATGGATTTGGTTACGAAATAATTCCAAATAACGGAACTGCGAACGCAGTTGTTTGTGGAGGAATGGGGAGAGAAAGGAATTTAGTTTATGATTTTAGATTAACAGACTTTACACCAATAACACACATAACAGGTGAAGTTAATAAAGAGGGAATTCGTAAAATGACACCGAGAGAGTGGGCAAGATTACAAGGTTTTCCAGATGATTATAAAATTGTGGTTTCGGATGCTCAAGCTTATAAACAATTTGGAAATTCGGTTGCGGTTCTAGCAATTCAAAATAACAATTTGGGCGTTACCCTATCGGGTCAGGCTTTTCGTTTCAATCTTTTTGTTCGTGCCTCTCAAAAAGAATTTCTTCTTCAATCCTTAACGCAAAAAGTAGCATAATGGCAAAAAATAACTGGACAAGAGAAGAAACGATAGTAGCATTTAATGTGTATTGTAAAATACCTTTTAAAAAGAGTAGTAAATCTAATCTAACAGTAATTAAATATGCCAATATTATAGGTAGGTCACCGTCTGCTTTAAATATGAAAATTGGAAATTTTGGGAGACTTGACCCAGAATTAAAAAAACAAGGCATTACAGGTTTGATTAATGGAAGTAAACTTGAAGAAGTTATTTGGAATGAATTTAATGGAAATTGGGAAATGTTAGCTTTTGAAAGTGAAGAGTTAATCGCTAAATTTCAAAATAAAAAAATTGAAGAAGTTGATGAATTTAATGTAGATAGTTTTCCAAAAGGTTTAGATAAAAAAGTAATGGTAAAAATACGTGTTAATCAAAGTTTCTTTAGAAGTACAATATTATCTTCTTATAATCTTAAATGTTGTATTACTGGATTGTCAATTCCTGATTTTTTAGTAGCAAGTCATATAAAACCTTGGTCAAAAGACAAAGAAAATAGAATGAACCCTCACAATGGTTTATGTTTAAACTCAATTCACGACAAAGCTTTTGATAAAGGTTTTATAACAGTTACACCTGATTATAAGATTAAAGTTTCTGATTATTCTAAAGATAAGTCTGTTAATGATTTCTTTATAAAATATGATAATCAAAATATATTTAAACCAGAACGATTTTTACCAACTAAGGATTTTTTAGATTATCATTATCAAAATATTTTCATAAAATGAATATATACAAAACAATAAATACAGAATATTTAAGAGCTTCAAGAACAATAGAAAAGGTACTTGTTTCTAAAGAATATTCAGACAAAATATTTTTTATTTATAATTATGAAGGAGACTCTTTCAGGGTTTTTAAAAGCCATCTAAGCTTAATTCATTTTTTTCAAAATAAAAAAGAAAGTGATTTCCATTTTAAATCTGATTATGACCTTGATAAATTTTTATCTAAAGTTGACTTATTAAACTAAAAAATTCAAATTACTTGGGGACAAACATCTATTTCTTGGCAATAAAGACATTGAAAAAATAGAAGGAATTGTGTATCCAATTTTACGTGTTTTAAGGACAGAAAACAACGGGAATTTTGAATATTCAATACAAGATGAAATTATACTAATTTCTGGAGGGAAAGAAGTTTTAAAAATTATAATTTAAGAATTTAAAGAAAAAGCAAAATTCTTACTTAAAAAATAAAAGCCAATAAAGAAAGAACTTTTTCAGTTCCAGAAATCGAAGAATTTATGCAATCTATTAATTGTCTTTTTTTAAAAGCTAGTTCAACCGCAAAAACAGATATTACAATTGTAGTTCATGATCAAAGAACGAATCAGCAACCAATACTAGGGTTTAGTGTAAAATCACAATTAGGAAGTCCTTCTACACTGCTTAATGCAGGGAAAACAACAAATTTCATTTTTAAAATTAATAATTTGAAATTAGTAGAATCTGAAATTGAAAAAATTAACTTAATAGATTCTAGAAGTAAATTAATGGATAGAATTAATACTGTTTTACAAACAAAAGGGAAATTCAATTTTATCAAAACTGAAAAGCAAATATTTTCGAATAATCTAATTTTAATAGACAGTAAACTTCCAGAAATATTATGCCAGATGGTTTATGAATTTTATTCTAGCGACAAATCAAGAGTTTCAGATTTAGTAGAAAATATTAACACAAAGAATCCTTTGGGTTTTGATATTTCTAATGAGCATAGATTTTATGAATATAAAATCAAACGATTTTTGACCGACATGCTTTAGGTGTGATGCCTTCCAGAGTTTGGACTGGTCAATATGATGCAACTGGCGGATATTTAATTGTTAAAGAGAATGGGGATATTTTGTGTTACCATATTTACAATAAAAATGAATTTGAAAACTACTTATTTAATAATACTAAATTAGATACAGCTAGTTCAAATAGACATAATTTCGGAATGATTTACAAAGAAAATGGAGAATTATTACTTTAAGCTTAATTTGCAAATTAGATTCATAAAATAAACAAAAAAATGGACATTAAAAACGCACAACTCGAAGTAGATAATTGGATTAAAACACACGGAGTTCGTTATTTTAACGAGCTTACCAATATGGCACAGCTAACGGAAGAAGTTGGTGAAGTAGCACGAATTATAGCACGCCGTTATGGAGAGCAAAGCGAAAAAGAGAGCGATAAAAATAAAGACCTAGGAGAGGAGTTAGCCGATGTGGTTTTTGTAGTTTTGTGTCTCGCCAATCAAACGGGGGTGAATTTGGAAGAGGCTTTTAATAAAAAGCTGGATATCAAAACCAAACGCGATCACGATAGGCATCATAATAATGAAAAATTGAAATAGTATGTTTAAACAAATAATGAAATCAGATGGATATTGGCGTTCCGTAGTAAGACTTGCTTTTTTATTCATGCTGGTTTTGTCAATTATAGAGCATTTTGGTACGTACAAAGGTTTTGATTTTGAGGCCTACAAAACGGATTTAATCAACAGGGGAATGTTAGCACGATATGCATTAGGAGGAATCATTTACGGTTTAATTATTTCTTTTGTTTTTCAGCGTAAAAAAATTATTCAAAGTAGAAAAAAGTAATGAAATTAGCTTTAGCACATATTGCAGATATTTCTAACGAAATAGTGCAAATAACAGGTTCCAAAAGTGAAGCCAATCGTTTATTAATCTTACAGGCATTATATCCACAAATTAAAATAGAGAATTTATCAAATAGCGATGATTCTCAAGTAATGCAAGAAGCCATTGCAAGTACTGTTGCAGAAGTTGATATTCATCATGCAGGTACAGCAATGCGTTTTTTAACTTCTTATTTTGCAACACGCCAAGGGCGCAAAACATTACTTACAGGAAGTGAACGCATGCACCAACGTCCGATTAAAATTTTGGTAGATGCTTTACGTGATCTAGGAGCTGATGTTTCTTATGAAAAAGAAGACGGTTTTCCGCCAATTTTATTAAATGGTAAAAAGATTACTAAGAATGAAGTAAGTCTTAAGGCAAATGTAAGTAGCCAGTATATATCGTCCTTAATGTTGGTTGCACCAACCTTGGAAAATGGTTTAAAAATTGCTTTAGAAGGAAAAGTAACTTCAGTACCTTATATTGAAATGACCCTTTCATTATTAAAAGAAATAGGGGTAGAGGGGAGTTTTGAAAATAATATAATTACTATACAACCATTAAAGGAAACCAATGCAGAAACTATAATTGTAGAGTCTGATTGGAGTTCCGCATCGTATTTTTATAGCCTAGTCGCCTTGTCTAAACAAGCGAAAATTACATTAGGAAGTTATAAGGAATCCAGTTACCAAGGAGATTCCTCCCTAGCTCAAATTTATAGCAATTTGGGAGTAAAAACTACTTATACTAATAATACCATTATATTAGAAAAAGTTAGCGAAACAACAAAAGGGTCCGATGCTTTTAATGGTGTATTGGATTTAGCAAATTCACCAGATATTGCCCAGACTATCGCAGTAACTTGTTTTGGATTGGGAGTATCTTGTCATATGATGGGATTACATACGCTTAAAATAAAGGAAACCGATCGTTTGGAAGCATTAAAAATTGAAATTGAAAAATTAGGTGGAAATGTAACCATTACTGATACTGATTTAAAATTGGAGGCTTCCACAGAAATTAAAGCAGGAGTAGCTATTGATACCTATCAGGATCATAGGATGGCAATGGCATTTGCTCCATTAGCATTGCGTACCGATTTAGTGATTAATAAAGCTGAGGTAGTCAGTAAATCATACCCCGACTTTTGGAAGGATATGAAACAATTAGGATTTAAAATAGATCGTATTTAATACTAAACCGAATATTAAATCTAGAAATCCATTACAAATAAAGTACAACCACTTTATTTATAATGGATTTTTTATTTTACCATCAACCATCAACCATCAACCATCAACCATCAACCATCAACCATCAACCATCAACCATCAACCATCAACCATCAACCATCAACCATCAACCATCAACCATCAATACTGCAATCTCAAAAATATATCGGCAAACACTTGACAACCCCTATCTTCAGATTGTATATTTGCGTTCCTTAAAAAAATAGACTTTATGAAGTTATCACATTTCGATTTTGAATTACCAGAAGAATTACTGGCAGAATATCCATCAGAAAACAGAGACGAGTCTCGTTTAATGGTTGTAAATCGAAAGGAAGGCACAATTGAACACAAGCAATTTAAAGACCTGATCACTTATTTTGATGAAAAAGACATAATGGTATTAAATAATACGAAAGTATTTCCTGCACGTTTATTCGGAAATAAAGAAAAAACAGGAGCTCGTATTGAGGTGTTTTTATTACGCGAATTAAATCCAGAAACACGTTTGTGGGATGTGTTAGTAGATCCAGCTCGTAAGATTCGTATTGGAAATAAATTGTATTTTGGTGATGATGAAACTTTAGTAGCAGAGGTGATTGATAATACAACTTCCAGAGGGCGTACATTACGTTTTTTATACGATGGATCTTATGAAGAGTTTAGAGCAAAGCTTAAGGAATTAGGAGAGACACCACTTCCAAAATATATTAAAAGAGAAGTTGAACCTGAGGACATGGAGCGTTACCAAACGATCTATGCTAAGAATGAAGGAGCTGTAGCGGCACCAACAGCAGGGCTTCACTTTTCCAAACACCTATTAAAGCGCTTGGAAATAAAAGGAGTTGATTTTGCAGAAGTTACACTTCATGTTGGATTAGGGACTTTTAGTCCAGTTGAGGTTGAGGATTTATCAAAACATAAAATGGATAGCGAGCAAGCTGAAATAAAAGTAGATGCAGTAGCTATAGTAAATAAAGCAAAAATTGAAAAGCGTAGAGTTTGTGCTGTAGGTACTACAGTAATGCGTACACTAGAAAGTGCCGTTTCTTCACAAAATACCTTAAATGAATTTAGTGGTTGGACAAATAAATTTATTTTTCCTCCTCATGAATTTAGTATAGCAAATTGTATGATTACTAATTTTCATACACCAAAATCGACTTTATTAATGATGGTTTCTGCTTTTGCCGGTCATGATTTAATGAAGAAAGCTTACGAGGAAGCAGTAAAAGAAAAATATAAATTTTATAGCTACGGAGACGCAATGTTAATCATCTAATTTCCGAAACGTTAATAGTATTGAAAACCTCGAAGTATAAAAACTTCGAGGTTTTTTTTAGATCAAGTTATTTCAACTTAGATTTCTAATACCTAATTTAGGTTTAACAGTATGAAAAGAATAAAGAGTTTTTTAAAAAGATTAAGCATCGGTATAGCAGTTGTATTTTTAACTGTACTTGTTTCGGGGATAATATTTATTAATGTAAGTCCTGAGTTTGGTGGCAAAATATTAGAATCTAAGGAAAAAGAATATTCAAAATCAGTAAACTATTCTGAGGGTAAATTTAAGCTCACAGTGCCCATAAGCACCAGTGAAGATCGCTGGAAGTCAATTTGGAAATTTTTCAAATCAAAATTAAATAAAAAACCTTTATCTCCAATAAATCCAGTTCCAGTAGATTCATTAGAATTGGTGAATTATGAGCAAAAAGCAACTAAATTAATATGGTTTGGACATTCTACTTTTTTAATTCAAATGCAGGGATTAAACATCCTTTTAGATCCCATGTTTGGAGAATATCCAGCACCATTGCCTATACCTTCTTTAAAGCGCTTTAGCGAAGATTTGCCAATCTCGGTAGGAGAACTTCCGTATATTGATTTGGTGGTTTTTTCCCACGACCATTATGATCATTTGGATTATAAATCTGTAGTACAACTGAAAGATAAAGTGGGTGCTTATTATGTTCCTCTGGGTGTAGGTGCTCATTTAAATTCATGGGGAGTAAACAAGGATCGGATAACCGAAATGGATTGGTGGGATGAATCTATTCACGGAAATTTAAAATTAGTATGCACTCCAGCACAGCATTTTTCTGGACGCGGTTTGTTTGATCAAGCCAAAACATTGTGGGCTTCCTGGGTAATAAAAAGCGATAAGGAAACTATTTATTTTAGCGGGGATGGAGGATATGGAAAACATTTTAAGGAAATAGGAAATAAGTACGGGCCATTTGATATTTCTTTAATGGAATGTGGACAATACGATAAGGACTGGGCAAATATTCATATGTTTCCAGAACAAACAGTACAGGCAACACATGATTTAAGATCTAATCTCATGATGCCAATTCATTGGGGAGGTTTCAAACTGGCCAACCATTCGTGGATCGATCCAATAGAACGTGTTGTTGCCGAAGCCAAAAAAATAGAGGTGAATATAATAACACCTCAAATTGGAGAAGCTATTTACTTAAACGAACGTTTTACGAATAATTTTTGGTGGAGAAAGTATAAATAAGTTTTTAAATGTATATACAAAGCCCTTAAATTATTTAAAGGCTTTATGTGTTTTTATAAATTAGTTTATAACGCAGGAATAATTTGTTTTTTCCGCGATATAATGCCAGGCAATACAACTAAATCAGAGGTAGGTTTTAATTTAAACGAGTTAATAGCAATGTTTTTTACAGCATCATTTGGTACAAAAAATGTAGCTTCTTCATTTAAAATATCAATAACAAAGAGCAATACTTCATCTAAATTTTCATTTGCCTTAACGCTTTCAATTGTTTTGAGGATACTTTCTTTTCTATCTAAAACTATTTTTGGAGCAGTGGTTTCCAAAACAGAAATACGGTATTTTTTATCATTAACTTCATATTTTTTGCTATCCATTTTAATCAATTCTTCATCTGAAAAAAAGGAAATATCTGATTTGGCTTCAAACATCTTCATGGCATAGTCATGCATGTTTATTTGAAGTTGTTCAGCTAAAAAAGTAGCTATTTTTTTATCCTCTTCGGTAGTCGTAGGGCTACGAAACTCTAAAGTGTCAGATAACACACAGGAAAGCATAAGGCCTTTTATGTTTTTTGGCATTGTTTCGATTTCGTTTTCAGACATCAATGTATACATTACCGAAGCGCAAGAAGCTAATGGTTTTATACAAATATCTATAGGAGCTGGAGTTTCAATACCACCCACTAGTTTGTGATGATCTATTATTTGAACGATTTTTGTTTCATTAATATTATCAAAAAGTTCAGCAGGATTATTAGTGTCAACAATAACCACTTTGTCCTCAGTTGAAACTGTACTTAACAATTCAGGAACTTCAAATCCCCAATATTTTAAAACAAATAAGGTTTCCGTGTTAGGAGTTCCTAAAACATATGCTTTTGCAGGCGTTCCTTTTTTAGTTAAATACCAAGCCCATACCAATGCTGATGCTGTAGCATCTGTGTCAGGAGATTTATGTCCAAAAACTTTTACCAACATTCTATTCTGTTTTTAATTCAAGCGCAAATCTATGAAACCTTTTTGGTTTAGGTAAGATCATTTTTGGCTTCAGGATAAAAAAATATAGAAAGTCAAATTTTAAAGAATATAAAAAGATAAAAAGTTTGATATCGAGCGCTTTTTCTTACAACAAGAAATTGGTTTTCAATCTACTTATAGTAAATAGTTAAAAGACGCTTTTTTTTTCATATAAATAAGGCAAACTAAGCATTGCTTAGTAACTTCGCACCATGAAGAAGAATTTTGTTTTAGGAGTACTATTCATACTTCCATTAGTAGCCTATTTGTTTTTTGCTTCGGGAGTTAATCACTTTTCTAAATTACCTGTATTAGAAAAATCGATAGGAGATTTAAGCAATTTTGTAAAACCAAATGATTCTTTGAAATTAAAAGATAACATTACAATTATTGGTTTTTTAGGTAAAGAGGTTACTTACCGAAAAGGAAATCTATTTAATTTAAATCAAAAAATCTATAATTATTTCAATGAGTTTTCTGATTTTCAAATGGTAATGATTGTGCCTAAAGGTAGTGAGGAACAAGTAAGGAGTTCGTTACAAGAATTAGATAGGCTTACTGATATCCATAAATGGAATTTTGTATTTGGAGAACCAAACGAAATTCAATCTTTTTTTGAAAGTTTAAAATCACCATATAAATTAGATGCAAACTTATATACTCCACAAGTTTTTATTGTAGACAAAAAAGGCGCTTTAAGAGGTAGAGATGACGATGAGGATGAAGGAGACTTATATGGCTACGATGCATCTTCTCCAGCAGAAATAAACGGGAAAATGAAAGATGACGTAAAAGTGATTTTAGCCGAATATAGGTTAGCATTAAAAAAATACAATAAGTTAAAAACACAGATTTCAGAATAAAATGAAAAAGTATTCGTATGTAGGAGTATCCTTTATAATATTGATTTTTGGAATTTATTTTGTGCCAAAAATTATAGATGGGATCAAGAATCAAAGCATTGTTAAAAACGATCGCCTAAGTGCTATTAATCCCAAAACTAATCAGCAATTAGCTTATTTGGTAACAGATTCTATTAAAAGAAAAATCCCTGAGTTTGCATTTCGCAATCAGGATAGCTTATTGATCACACATCACGATTTTAAAGGAAAAGTAACTGTTGTGGATTTCTTTTTTGTGAGCTGCCCTACAATTTGTCCAAAAATGACGTCGAATCTGGTATACCTTCAAAATCAGTTTAAGGAGAATTACGATTTTGGAATCGCATCTTTCACAATAAACCCAGCTTATGATACTTCCAAACAGTTAAAAAAATATGCTGAAAAAAATAAAGCAACACATCCCAATTGGCACTTTATGACGGGGGATCGTAAACATATTTATGATTTAGCACGCAATGGATTTAATGTATTTGCAGACGAAAATCCTAATGTGCCAGGGGGATTTGAACACTCGGGATATTTTGCATTAATTGATAAACAAGGCTTTTTACGATCGCGATACGATAAGTTTGGAAATCCAATAGTTTACTATCGTGGGACAGTAGGTTTAGAAGAAAAAGTTGCTGATAATGGAGAGGAAGAGCAAATTATTATTTTAGAAAAGGATATTAAAAAATTATTGAAGGAAAATGGAGCAAGTAAACAAAAAACAAAATAGCTTAATTATAGCGCTATCTATAATTATCCCAATAGCAGTAGCCTTACTGTTTAAAGTGCGCATTCCTGGGGTAGAACGTTTAGGCTTTTTGCCGCCTATTTATGCAACTACTAATGCTGTAACCGCTATTTTATTAGTACTTGCGGTAATACAGATTAAAAAAGGAAATAGAGTGCTTCACGAAAAGTTAATTAAAGCTTCGATGTTACTTTCTGTTTTGTTTTTATTGCTTTATGTTGCTTACCATGCAACTGCAGATGCTACAAAGTTTGGGGATGTAAATTATGATGGTTTGGTTTCTGAAGCCGAAAAATTAGCTTTGGGAAGTACCGCTTATCTATATTATTTTTTATTGTTAACACATATAGTATTGTCAATAGTTGTAATTCCGTTTGTATTATTTACCTACGCTAGAGCATCAAATCAAGATTTTGAAAGGCACAAAAAGTTAGCGAAGATTACTTTTCCGTTGTGGTTGTACGTAGCAGTTACAGGAGTTGTCGTGTATATAATGATTTCGCCCTATTACCCAGTCTAACCTTTAGTTAATAGTATGCCATTACCTGTTTTAAGTTTTCGTTATATTGAACTTGTTTCAATATTCCATAAGTTGCTCTCTACTCAGTGTGATTCTAAATTTTAAAATAGTTGTAGTTATTATATTAAGGAGATTAATAGATTTTAAAACATGAGAATATTAAAAAAAATACTAACTCTAGCACTAATAACAATATTCAGTGTCTCAGCATCTGCACAATGTGCTATGTGTAGAGCCGTGTTGGAAAGCGAAGGTGATGGCGGAATGGCAAGAGGAATTAACAATGGGATTACTTATTTAATGGCAATTCCTTACATATTGGGTGGACTTGTTGCCTATGGAATCTATAGGATTAACAAAAAGTCATAAATACCATTAATAAAAGTGGCAATAAAAGTGCCTCCTACAAATCATTTCCTAAGTTAAAAATCATATGCTTATTATTTTATAATTTTAGATGAATGTAATTAAGGTTCTTCGCCAAAAAGTATGGTTTAAGAAAAAGGGTGATTTTATTTAATATAATCTACCCCATTAAGTAGTTTTAAATTAAGGCTTTTATGAGATAAATGACTCTTTCATAAAATTTTGTTTTTTTTGTAAAACCTTTAATCCACAACTTTTGGCGAAGAACCGTAATTAATCAGCTAAAAGAAAATAACTATGAAAACAGAATAAAATACATTCAAAGCCTAAAAAATGTATAATTTTTTGACATATTTAAACTGAATTGAAGTTATATGAATAACTTTACTAGGATATTTATAAGAAATATTTAAAATGATTGAAATTAAAGGTCTTCACAAGTCCTACCAAATGGGTAGTAATTCATTACACGTTTTAAAAGGCATTGACTTCAATGTAAGTGAAGGCGAATTGGTATCAATCATGGGGTCTTCTGGCTCAGGGAAATCTACACTACTAAATATTCTTGGAATTTTAGACGAAGCAGAAGAAGGAAGTTATCATTTAGATGGAACTTTAATAAAAAATCTTAGCGAAACAGTAGCTGCAAAATATCGGAATAAATTTTTAGGATTTATTTTTCAATCATTCAACCTTATCAATTATAAAACAGCATTGGATAATGTGTCTTTACCTTTGTATTATCAAGGCGTAAATAGAAAAGAGCGATTTGAACGTTCAATGCATTACTTGGAAAAAGTAGGATTAGCCGATTGGTCAGGACATTTGCCTAGCGAGCTTTCGGGAGGGCAAAAACAGCGAGTAGCCATTGCCAGAGCATTAGCGTCAGATCCTAAAGTATTATTAGCAGATGAGCCTACGGGAGCTTTAGATACCCAAACCTCTTACGAAGTGATGGAGTTAATTCAGAAAATTAATGATGAAGGTAAAACTATTTTAATAGTTACGCATGAGCCTGATATTGCTGAAATGACTAAAAGGATAGTAAACCTTAAGGATGGGTTAATAGTAGATGATAAGACTATACAATCCAAAAGAGCCTCTGACTATGTTTAATATAGAACGTTGGCAAGAAATATTTGAAACGATTTCCAAAAATGCATTGCGAACTATTTTAACAGGATTGTCAGTTGCATCGGGAATATTTATTTTAATTATTCTTTTAGCAGTAGCTGAAGGTCTAAAAAACGGCACAAAAAAACAGTTTGAAAGAGATATTCCTACTAAATTGAGTTTTTGGGGAGGTATAACGGGTAAAGAGTTCAAAGGATTAAATCCAAATCGAAATATCCAGTTGGATATGAGCGATTATAATAATATAGAAAATCAGTTTTTTGATCAGATAGAATATAAAACAGCTAATTTTAAACGTTACGGTGCGGCAACCATTTTTGAAGAAAAAAATGGAGTATATATATTATTTGGTGTAATGCCCAATCATTTAAAACTTGAAAATGCCTATTTAATTGCAGGGCGGTTTTTATCAGAAAAAGACTTGGTAGAAAAAGCAAAAGTAGTAGTATTGGGGACACGCCCAGTTCAAGATTTGTTTGATGGTGACCATAAAGCCGCAGTAGGGAAAGTAGTGACAATTAATGATGTTAAATACACCGTAATTGGAGTAACTGAAGATAATGGAGGGGAACGGGAAGATACCTATTTGTTTACACCACACTCTACAATGACACAATTATACAACAGTCCAAATGACGCAGGGAGTTTTCAATTTACACTAAATCCAGAAGATGATTATGACGTAGCCATGGCAAAGGCGGAAAAATTTGGAGAGTTAGTGAGTAGTAATTTAAGAAAAAAGCATAAAGTACACCCTGAAGACGAAAGAGGCATAGATTTTTGGAACTCATTAAAAGGAGGGAAAGATATTTATTTAATGAATTTTGGAATGAAAGTTTTCTTTTGGGGAATTGGAATTTTAACCTTATTGTCTGGAATAGTAGGAGTAAGTAATATAATGATAATCATAGTTAAAGAGCGTACTAAAGAAATAGGAATTAGAAAAGCATTGGGAGCACAACCCAAAAGCATTATAGCAATGATTTTGCATGAATCTATTTTTATTACCACAATCTCAGGATTTATAGGCCTGTTTTTTGCCTTATCCATATTGGCAATAGTAGGTCCATTAATTGAAACGGATTTTATAATAAATCCTACAGTAGAATTTGATGTAGCAGTAACCACAGTAATTATACTGATAGTAGCAGGAGCCATAGCAGGCTATTTGCCTGCAAGAAGAGCTTCAAAAATTAAACCCATAGTAGCCTTAAGAGATGAATAGCATTTTCAATAAAGATTTATGGAAAGAAATTATTGAATCTATAACCTCTAACGGCTTTAGAACAATAATTACAGCTTTTGGAGTGGCTTGGGGAATATTTATCCTAGTGTTACTACTTTGTGCATCCAATGGCTTTCAAAATGGAGTGAGTAGTAAGTTCGAAGGAATTTCTACAAATTCTATTTTTGTATGGGCACAGGGAGTTTCTATGGAATACAGAGGACTTCCTAAAAACAGGAGGTATGAGTTTAAATTATCAGATAAAGAAGCTATAGCTAAAAATGTAAAAGGTCTTAGGACAATTTCACCACGAAATCGCTTAGGTGGATGGGGATCTTCCAATGTAATTATTCATAAATTAAATACAGGTTCTTTTTCTGTTGAAGCCGATTTTCCTGAAATATTAACTCAAAAATCACTGCGAATACAAAAAGGAAGGTTTATAAATCAAAAAGATATTGACGAAAAAAGAAAGATAGCAGTAATCGGTTGGGCAATTATTAATGAATTATACGAAAAAGAAGAAAAAGATAATGTAATTGGTAGTTATATCAAAATTCAAGGAGTAACCTTCCAAGTAGTAGGAATTTACAAAGATGCCTCCATGCGAGGACAAAATGACATCGAAGAGCAAAAAAAAATACATGTTCCTTTCACAACCTTCTCACAAGTGTTTAATCAAGGAGACAAAGTGCAATTTTTCTTTATTACGGCAGAAGATAATCAACCCATAACGGGGATTAAAGAAGAAATTTTTGCTGTTTTGAGAAAAAATCATAAAATTAATCCAAAAGATGATAGAGCGATAGGTCATGCTGATTTAAACAAGTTCTTTTCAAAGTTTAACGGTTTGTTTTTTGCACTCAAAATGGTTTCCTATTTCGTAGGAATTTTAATTTTAGCTTCTGGAATTATAGGGGTAAGTAACATTATGTTAATAGTAATAAAGGAACGGACTAAGGAAATTGGTGTGCGAAGAGCATTAGGTGCAACACCTTCAGATATTCGAAAACAAATTTTATTAGAATCTCTTTTCTTAACAATGATATCGGGAATGGCAGGTGTGGCCTCTGCAGCATTTATATCCTTTCTTGTTAATTTTCTTTTGGATAACAATCAAAACCCAGATTCGCTTTTACTAAATCCAAGTGTAGATTTGTCAACAGTTGGGATAGCATTACTAATACTTATAGCTTGTGGATTGTTAGCGGGTTTAATTCCAGCACAAACTGCAATAAAAATAAAACCAATAGAAGCACTTCGAACTGAATAAACCAATAAAATGAAGAATACAAGAACAATAATTATTTTAATACTAATTGTCCTTTTTTTTGGAGGAGGACTATTTTACTTTTGGAAAAGAAATCAAAAAGTTGCGGTAGAGTTTACCACTAAACAGGCAAGCATTGGGGATATATCACTTACAACTATTGCAACCGGAAGTATTATTCCAGAAGAAGAAGTGTCAATAAGGCCAAATATTTCAGGGATAGTAGATCGTATTTTTGTAGAAGCAGGCGATCAAGTAAAAGTAGGCGATCAGTTAGCACGAATAAAAGTAGTTCCAGATATTCAAAACGTACAATCATCTCGAAATGGAGTAGCACGTACAAAAATAGAATTAGATAATCAGCAAAAGATTTTTGATCGTCAGCAAAAATTATTTAATCAAGGCGCTATTTCGGCTAATGATTTTGATATTGCAAAAGCAAGTTTCGAACAGGCGAAGCAATCTTATTTATCAGCAAACGAAAACTATCAAATTGTAAAAACGGGTACAGCAAAAGGTTTGGGGAGCTTAGCGAATACAATAATTAAATCGACCATTAGTGGAATTGTACTGGATTTGCCCTTAAAGGAAGGGGGGCAAGTAGTGCAGACCAATAGTTTTAATGAAGGAACCTTGGTTGCCTCATTAGCAGATATTTCTAAAATGATTTTTAAAGGGAAAATAGATGAGAGCGAAGTTGGGAAAATAGAAGAAGGAATGCCCATTAATATTACCATAGGAGCTATGCCTGATAAGGAATACAAGGCAAAATTAAACTATATAGCTCCCAAAGGAGAAACTGTTAATGGAGCTGTTCAATTTGATATTGAAGCAAAATTAGTATTAGATAAAAATGATAAAATTAGAGCTGGTTTAAGTGCTAATGCTTCTATTATTCTAGATAAAGTTGAAAAAGCTTTAACATTAAGTGAATCGCTATTACAATATGATAAAAAGACAAAAAAACCATTTGTAGAAATTGAAGTAGGCGAACAGCAATATGAGCGTAGAGACTTGGAATTAGGCATAAGTAATGGAATTATAGTTGAGGTTAAAAAAGGAATTAACGAGAGCGATAAGATCAAGGTTTGGAATGCTCTTGGTCAACCAGAAGAAAAGGAGAGGTAAGCAATGTAATATTCAAATAAGATAATAGCCAAGTAGTTGCTTAAACAGCTATTTTCAAGCTTGCTTTTAGCCTTTATACACATTTAAATAAAACATTAAATTAGATCCATAATTTGATAATCATTAATTGAATAAAGAGGAATTCAAAATATTAAGTTTAAAAATGAAAGATTATATATTAATAGTAATCACCTGTATTGCACTTCAAGTAGTTGCTCAGGAAACTCCTAAAACATGGTCTTTACAAGAATGTATAGATTATGCGGTAGATAATAATTTGCAAATAAAACAGCAATTATTAAGCTTAGATGATGCAGATATTGACATTCAAAATGCAGTAGGAGCATATCTTCCAAATTTGAGTGGTAGTGTAAACAATGCTTGGAATACAGGATTAAGTATCAACCCAATTACAAATATAACGGATCGGATAACGGTAAGAAATTCATCGTACGGATTAAGTACGCGCGTCCCTATTTTTTCAGGCCTACAAAACTACCATCGCCTTCAGCAAACAAAATTACAAAAGGTGGCCAATCAATATAATATTGATACTGCAAAAGACAATATTCGTATTCAGGTTACAAACAGTTATTTGCAAATTATAATTCAAAAAGAAAATTTACAAGTATTAAAAGCGCAGCACGAAATTACCTTGGGGCAATTAAAGCGAACTCAACAATTGATTGATGCAGGTAATTTGCCAAAGGGAGATATCTTAGAATTAAAAGCTACATCTGCAACGGATGTTCAAAATATTGCAAATAGCGAAAATAGTGTGCTAATTGCCAAAACAGCACTAATACAATTGCTAAACTTAAATTTTGATACTGACTTTAGAGTAAAAGAAATAGAGGCAACTTTTGACGACTTAGCAATTTTAGATCAACCTATAAATAGAATTGTAAGTAATGTTCTAAACCAACGAAATGAAGTTAAATTAGCAGCTCAAAATTTAGATATAGCAGATAAACAAATTGAGCTTTCAAAAGCGAGTTTGTATCCATCAATATCAGCATTTGCAAATGTAAATACAAGTGAAACAGGTAGATCAAATGAGGCACTATTTAAGCAATTAGACGATAATTTTGGATTTAATTATGGACTGTCCTTAAACGTGCCAATTTTCAGTCGATTTCAAAATCGGAATTCAGTAAAGCGATCCAAAATCAATAAGCTTCGCAATGAATTTGAATTAGCTCAAGTACAACAACGACTATCTAGGGAGGTATATCAAGCCTATTTAGATGCGCAAGCAAGTAATAAAGCTTTTGAAGCTTCTAACTTAGCAGTAAAAGCAAATGAGCAAGCGTATGAGTATGCTAAAAATAGATTTGAGGTAGGGATTAGTAATTCACTTGATTTTACGCAAGCAAAAATTCGTTTTCAAAACAGCCAAGTACAACTAATCCAATCTAAATATGACCTATTGTTTAAATTGAAACTATTAGAATTGTATATCAAAGGTAAAATAGAGTAATTTCCTACGTAAAGTGCTGTTTTTAGATAGACCAATTACGGTTTAATAAAGAAAACAGTATATTTATAAAAATGTATTATTAGAAAATTATAAGAATGTCTAAATTTGGTCAATTAATAGATGTTAGCAAGCCAGTGCTTTTGGACTTTTTTACCGATTGGAGTGAAATGTCAAAGGCTATGAATCCAGTCCTTCGTGACGTTGCAGCAGCAATTGGAGATAAGGGGAAAGTAATTAAGATAAATGTAGATAAAAACGAGGAGTTAGCAAATGCACTTCGCGTTAATGGAGTGCCTACATTAATGATTTACAAAGGAGGAGAAATGGTATGGCGGCAAAATGGAGAGCAGGATGCTAACACGCTTATTTCGTTAATGAGTCAACACGTTTAAATCGAAATCCTTTTTTATTGAAGTGTTCTAATACTTTAGGAAGCACAAATTTAATTTTTTCTTCACATTTTTTGCTGTCATGAAAAACAACAATACTACCATTAGTAGCATTGTTAATTACATTATTAAGGCATACTTCTTTGGAAATAGAACGATCAAAATCGGCACTTAATACAGACCACATTACAATTTGATATCCATTAGTATAAATTAGCTTGCGTTGTGCTTTAGTGCATTTTCCAAAAGGAGGACGAAATAGTTTTAATGCATTATAGTTGTGCAAATATATTTTTTTATCGACCAGCATCACTTCCGAAAAGTAGTCTTTAGGGTTGGTTTTCCATCCATTAACATGATGTTGGGTATGGTTTCCAATACTATGTCCTTTATCAATTAATGTATTAAACAATACAGGATTTTTGTCAATATTATCTCCAATACAAAAAAAAGTAGCTTTTGCATTGTACAGTTCAAGTTGTTCTAAAACAAAAGAAGTAACCTCGGTAGGTCCATCATCAAAAGTTAAATAAAGTGTTTTTTCTTTAGCACTGTAGTGCCAAATTCGCTTTTTAAAAATAAGTGAAAGCCATCGTGGACTTTTTATCCAGTAGGCTTTCATCTTAATTGTTAATGCTATCTATAGGTTCAGAAACAGTAGATTTTTTAATTCGTTCCTTGGTGTCGTAACCTTCATCATCATTATAAAAGCTACCAAATAATTTAAGAAATTGATTAAATTCATCTGCTTTTTGTTCCAAAATTTCATAATCTTCGTTAATTACTAAAAGATCAACAACACTACGGTATCGCTCTACTTGCGTAATTATATCTTCAGCATTTTTGTACATAGATTCTGGTTTTAGACTAGCATAATAAGCTAATTTTTCTTGATACTTTATTGCTAGTTTATCCCACAACTCTCGTGCTTTTTCTTTTTCTCCTACCTGGTAGTAGCCATTTACAAAAGGTTCGAGTAAAGTGTAATATTCGTAATACTCGATAGGCATTTTTTTGAGACTAAGATCAATTACATTTTTAGCCTTATCTACCTTCTTTTCTTCTAATAAATGCTCCATTAAACGTGCAAGAGTGCTTCGGTAAGTAATTGCATTTTTACGGGTTTCAGGATCGTGATAAATAGTAGGGTCTTCGCTATTTCCCCAATCCCATTGCATAACCATATCGTACAATTGATCTGTATTAATACGCCCCATTTCAAAAGGGTTATTACGATCTAAAGCTGTTTTAATAGGGACTAGTTTATAGGTTAAACCAGTAAGTTGCAAATAATCTTTCATCCACAAATAATCATCATCTCCAAAACTTCCTCCTGTAAAGTAAATAGGGCGCTCCCAATTATTGTTAGCTATAATATCAAGCATTAGTAAACGATTTTTGTATAATATGTCGCCTTTAACTTTTAAGATAATTTCATCTACAATCAAATGTGCATCCTCAGGAGCTACAATTCCGTTTCGTAATACTGCTTCTTTGTCCACAGGGATACGAATATTTTTAGTTGGAAAAGTATTTACAAAACTTCCACTCTGCAATTCTGCTTGTGTGCGCTTGTCACTATTTTCAATCCAGTTCATCCAACTTTTAATATCCAGTGTATCCTTAGTTAGCTCTTTGTAATAAATAGCATCATTATTACCCCATCGGTAAAACTTATGTTCTAATTGTGAGGGTATAGGAGGGCTCTTGTAAGCGGCTCGCTTCATTTGATCGATATACCAATCCGTAGCAAAAAGACTAGTGTTAATAGTACGAACATCGGTTCGGTATTCTTCTATATCCTGAGCATACCAAAGTGCAAAAGTATCATTGTCTCCAATAGTAAACAGCAAAGCATTTTCATCGCAAGAATTTAAATACATTTTAGCCATTGCAGGAGCTGTATATTTGTTGGCTCGACTATGATCGTCCCAGTTTTGTGATGCCATAAGTATAGGTGCCCCTAAAAGAGTTACCCCAAACACGACAGGAACACTAAATTTTGGTGATAAATATCTTCGGATTCCTTCATAAATAGCATAAGCTCCAAACCCTATCCAAATGGCAAAAACATAAAAAGACCCTACTAAGGCATAATCACGCTCACGAGGCTCAAAAGGTCTTTCATTAAGATATACTTTCAAAGCGATCCCTGTAAAAAGAAAGAAAAGGAGTAAAACCCAAAAATTCTTTTTGTCGTATTGTAATTGAAATAATAATCCGATCAACCCAATTATTAGAGGAATAAAATAGTAGGTATTTCTACCTTTATTTTTAAGATCGTCAGTCGTTAAAAATTCTTGATTTCCCAAACGTAAAGCATCAATGGGTTTAATCCCACTAATCCAGTTTCCATCTTGATTAGTATATTTTCCTTGGTTGTCATTTTGTCTTCCTACAAAATTCCACATAAAATAACGCCAGTACATATATCCAAACTGGTATTCGAACATGTAGGCTACATTGTCTATAAATGAAGGTTTACTAACGTTAATATATTCGCCAAAACGACTTAAAAATTTAGTGTATTCTTCAATACCAAGTTTACCCCGTTTGTAATCAGTTAAAAACTCTCCAACTACGCGCTTTAAATCTTTATCATTAGCAAATTCTTTTTTAATGCTAAATTTTAAAGGACCAGTAAAACGCATATAGTTTTCTGCATGTTCGCTACTCCACATTCTGGGTAAAAAAGCCTTATGAGCCGCCTCCAAGTTTTGTCTCGCGTTTTTGTATTCGTTTACAATAATGTATTTTTTCTTTTTTAAGTCTTTTTCATATTTAGGTTTATCGTCTAAATAAGGTTGCTGAGGATCTAGTCCTCCATAAATTTCTGAAAATTGAGGTCCGTAAAAAAGATGCGTTTCCTGATATTGTTCTCGGTTATAATAAGCTAGTAATTCACGTGCGTTGTTGGGGTTATTTTCGTTAACTACTGTGCCTGCGTTAGCACGAATAGGTAGCATTAACCAACTAGAAAAACCAATTAAAATAAATAATATACAAAGGATAAGCGTATTAAGTTGGGTATATTCTTTTTTGATAGTGAATTTAATTCCAAAATAAAAAACGATAATAAACAATAATCCAGCAAATATAGACCCTGAGTTAAAAGGAAGTCCTAGACTATTGACAAAAAACACTTCGGTTTTACCGAAAAAAGCTAAAGTGTATGGGAGCAATAATTTAAAAATAAACATTAAAACAGCAACAACAATAATATTTGCAATCAAAAAGTTTTTAAGAGTAATTGTTTTGTAATTCTTAAAAAAATATAAAAAACCAATAGCAGGAATTGTTAACAATGCCATAAAGTGAACGCCAAAGGACAATCCAATAACAAAAGCAATCAAAATTAACCATCGATTACCTCTTGGTTGGTGCATTTCGTTTTCCCAGCGTAATCCTAAATAAAATAAGACCGAGAGTAAAAAGGACGCCATTGCGTAAACTTCGGCCTCTACAGCATTAAACCAAAAACTATCAGTAAACGTAAATGTTAAAGCGCCAACTGCTGCGCTTCCTAGAATCATCCATTGGGAAGGAGTAGAAGTTTTTTCAGTGTTTTTCAGAGCAACTAACTTTCGAATTAAATATGTAATAGACCAAAACATGAATAAAATGGTAAATGCGGAAGCAAAAACCGACATCATATTCACGGTTAGGGCAATTAATTGGGCATTACCAAAGCTGAAAGTAGCAAAAAAAGCTCCCAACATTTGGTATAATGGCGCCCCAGGTGGATGTCCTACCTGTAGTTTTGCTGAAGTAGAAATATACTCACCAGCATCCCAAAAGCTGGCAGTAGGCTCTACTGAAATAGAGTAGGTAATAAAAGCAATGGCAAAAACACACCATCCAATAATAATATTCCACTTTTGGAAGTTGAAAATCTTCATATATACTAGCTTGATAAAAGTTAAGCGAATTTAGTAATTAATATAGATACGATTCCATTTGTAAGTAATTTCAATTTGTGTAATTTTTTTTCGATTTTTATTTGTGGAAATGGAATTAAGTCTTAAATTTGCATCCGTATTGAAAAATACTGGCCTATGGTGTAACTGGCAACACGTCTGTTTTTGGTACAGAAGAGTCTAGGTTCGAAACCTAGTAGGCCAACAAAGGAACTTTAACTTCAGTTTTAGTTCCTTTTTTTGTGCGCATAATTTTAAGTGATTCGAAATAGGCAGGGTGTGCAATTTTTTAGAATTGATTTCGTTAATTAATCTAAAATTATTGAACCCTAGTTTCAACTTAAAAAAACACTATTTTGAATTTTATTAAAAAATTAACAATCTTACTTTCAATTGGAGTCATAACTTTTTCATGTGAAAATGATGATACTTTGGAAGTTGTAAAACCTGAAGATCCCTCAGAGTTACCAGAAATAAAAGAACCAATAGAAGTAACTGATCCTAAAGATCCAGAAGACCCAAACAAGCCAACACCTATTGAAACGGAAATAATTGATCCGACGGTAAGCACCTCCTTAACAAACGAATTAGATCGTATGTTTTTTGAACAACTTAAAGGCTTTGGAGATATTTATGACACAAAAAAAAATATAAGTGATTATAATTTTTTGAATTACCCAATGTATTTCATTTTTAAAAACGAGGATGGAAATGTAGAAAAGGGATTTGTAATTAATCCAATATCAACTATTGAAAATGCGGTTAAGCTTGGGGAAAACGAAAATTTTGGATTAAACATTTATCGGTACGATAAGCAAATGAATGATGGATTAGAAGAATTAAACGGTGCCGATGGTAATGGGTTGTATGGATTTGATTTTACTATTAAGGGGGAGAATAATTATTACTTACAAACTTATGAAAAAAAAGGGGTTAAGGGTTTAAATGGTTTAAATGACATCACTACAGCAGCTCACGAAGCTTTTCACGATCATTATCAAACAACAAAAGCATCAACAAACTCGAAATGGAATTTTAGTTTCAACCTAATTCAAGACGAAAAGAATTTTCCCATCACAAAAGAATTATTAGAACTCCAGCTTTTAAATACGGAAATTTTAAAAGAATTTCCTAATATTACTGATGTTTCACTGATTAGAGAGAAGATGAAACAATATGTGTCTATAAAATCTGAAGAACTAGAGCTAGACCCAACGAGTAATAAACTAATTTTAAATACAGAATTAGAGCAAGAACGATTAGAAGGAGCTCCACATTATGTTGAGATATTAGCGCGTAGGGAATTTTCGTTATTAAATGCAAACGATCCGAACTACGAAAGTTTTGGATTCTCCACATTAGATAGTGATGAATCTTTTTTTACTCCTATAAAAGGGCATTTGCCATTTACATATAAAATAGAATCTAGATCATCACTTCAAAGAGTTATGGGTTTTGATGTTGCTTACCCAATGGGAGCTTCAGTAATTTATGCCATTAACAAATTAAATAAAGAAAAAGTACAACTTATTAATAGTCAAACACCATACAGAATAATAAGCGAAATGCTTAATTTAAGCGACTCTGAGAAAAGTAGAGCATTGGTAAAAGCAAAAGCTTCCGTAGATTGGAAAAAAATACAAGATAGAGCTACTCAGTTATTAAATTTGAGATAGGCTTTTAGGTATTATTTTTAAAACAAATATCTTGTACAAACAGGTGTTAGGTTACCTAAAACACTACAAAAAAGGAAAACTTTGCAATTAATTGTAAAGCTTTCCTTTTTTAAGTATGTATAGCAGTTGTTAAACAAAAAGTTAATTTACTATTATGTGTAGTAGATTGTAGTAATTAACAATTAATTAGATTTTACTTAGAGTCATTTAAATTCCAGTTATATTCATAAAAAGAGACATTTAATTTAGCCTTTAAAGGTGTTTTTCGATAAATATTTAAAAAGTCAATGTAAGATCCATATTGTTTAAAGTCTTGTGCATACCATTCAAATATTTTTGAAATTTTTACGTTTTTTCCAGCTTCACGAATAAAGTTAGGATCATTAATTGCAGCAACAGTTTGTTGTTGTAATTGATTTTCTAATTTTTTAGGAGTATAAGCTTCTGAAATAATAGGAGGGCAGCCAAGACCAGCGCATACTAAAGCAAAATGAAATCGAGCTTCTTTAGGATAAGTCTTGCGTAAGATGTCATTTTCAATCCCATTTAAAGTCGTTTTTTTGCCAGCAACCGTAATTTGTATTTTATCAAAAAGGCCATCAATTTTTAGTGGATTATTTATTGGATAATAATCACTGATTTTTTTGATTACAATTAGGTTATATGTATTAATGTAAAAAGCCTTAAATTCATTAGGTCGGTTTTCACTAACATTTGCTATCGCAGCCATTTCTAAAAGATCATTCAATGCTTGTGGATTTGCTTTTACTTCACTGTAATTAACAAGACCTTTGGTAACAGTAGCTTTGAGAAAAGTATCTACTTTAGTAAAAAAGGAAGCCGGTACTTGAGCAAAAGCAATTTGAGATACTAAAACTAAAGTAAAAAGTAGGGTTAATTTTTTCATTATATTTTTTCTTATTTATAAATTACATTAATTATGTCGATAATAGGAAGGCAGTGCTTACATTTTTTTAAATAATAATTTAAGTTTATGATCTTTAGAACTGCAATTTTGTTTTTTTTAATGTCAATTTCAGCTTGTCAATCAAATCAAACGGATAGTCAAACGAGTAAATTATCTGAAAAAGAACAACAGCAACAAAAAGCACAAGAAGATAAAAAATGATGGACGGTGATACTACAGATAAGGATAAATTTTATTTCTTAGCATTAGGCGATAGTTATACTATTGGAGAAGCAGTTAAGAAAGAAGAAAGTTTTCCTTTGCAATTGAGTACAAAATTGAATTCAGTTTTTCAAAATAAAATTAATACTCAAATTATTGCAACTACAGGTTGGAGAACTGATGAATTGGTTACAGCTGTTGAGAAAGAGAAATTGAACAATACATATGATTTTGTGACTTTACTAATTGGTGTAAATAATCAATTTCAAAAGCGGGACTTTTTACAGTATAAAGAAGAGTTTGTACAGTTACTAGATATTGCTGTTGCTTTAGCTCGTGGGAAAACAGAAAAAGTAGTAGTGCTTTCTATTCCAGATTATGCTTTTACCCCTTTTGGAAAAAATAAAGAAGGCGTCAGTCAGGGTGTAGATAAATATAATGTATATGCTAAAAGTATTTCGATCAGTAAAAAAGTTGATTTTATCAACATTACAGACATTTCGCGCAGAGGTTTAGAAGAACCCGAATTAGTAGCTAGCGATGGTTTACATATTTCAGGTTTAGTATATAAAGAAGTTGTAGAACGCATTTTTGACATGAAATTTAAAGATCTTAAAACTTTAAAATAACTATTTGTGATTTTAATACTTTAAAAAAGGATTCTTCACTAAATTTCAGTTTTTAAAAAAAGAATATTTTGACAAAAGTGACCATGCACTGGGAACAATTATTATCCCTTCGTAAACAGGGAGATACACGCAAGCGATTACGTATTGAAGAAGACGAAACCCGTTTGGGTTTCGAAGTAGACTACGATCGTATTATTTTTTCAGCACCATTTCGAAGTTTACAAGATAAAACACAAGTTGTGCCTTTATCCAAAACCAGTTTTGTGCATACAAGACTAACCCACAGTTTAGAGGTATCAGTAGTGGGGCGTTCGTTAGGTAGAAGCGTTGGAAAACAAATTCTTGAAAAGTATCCCGCATTGAAAGAAACCCATGGTTACAAGTCCAATGATTTTGGAGCAATAGTGGCAGCAGCTTCATTAGCACACGATATTGGGAATCCTCCTTTTGGGCATTCGGGAGAAAAAGCAATAGGAGAGTATTTTAAATCAGGGAAAGGAAAACGTTTCAAAAAAGATTTAACATCAAAGCAGTATACAGATTTAGTTAAGTTTGAAGGAAATGCAAATGGATTTAAAATCCTTACCGAAATTAAAAACGGTGGAGGGCTTAGAATGACATATGCGACATTAGGAGCCTTTTTAAAATATCCTAAACCGTCATTACCACATAAACCAACTAAGCATATTGTCCATAAAAAATTTGGATATTTCCAAAGTGACGAATCTTTTTTTAATGAAGTCGTAGCCGATTTAGAGCTTTTGAAACAAAATATAGAAGGTGAAGATTGTTATTTTCGCCATCCGTTAACCTATTTAGTGGAAGCGGCTGATGATATTTGCTATACCATTATCGATTTTGAAGACGGAATTAATTTAGGGTTGCTCAATGAAGACGAAGCCTTAGATCATTTGATAGAACTCGTAAAGGATCGATTAAATGTAGAAAAATATTCCAAATTAATAACAACGGCAGAACGCGTAAGTTATTTGAGAGCGTTAGCAATTGGAGTTTTAATAGGGGAAGCAGCAGATATTTTTATTGAAAATGAAGAGGCTATTCTAAAAGGTGAATTTCAAGATGCGTTAATAGAGCATAGTAGGTTTAAGTTGCAAATTGAAGATATTATTAAGATAAGTGTCGATAAGATTTACCAAAGCAAAGAGGTGATTGAGAAGGAGATAACTGGCTATCAAATTTTGAACACCTTATTAGATGTATATTGCGGGGCAGTTTATAACTATCATGAAGATAGTCCAACATGCTACGATAAATTAATTTTGAAAGCGGAAGGCGCTTATTTTGATTACAAAAACAGGGACTTGTATTCACGATTAATCAGTATTTGTCAATACATTGCGAGTCTAACAGACGGAAACGCTTTAGAGAAATTTAAAAAAATTAAAGGATTAGGGATTTAATGCAGAAGGATAAAATGGAAAACCAGTACTCAGCTTATTATAAAAATCATTCAGAAAAAGAACTTATAGAAGTTATAAATCAACCAGAGATATATGAGGATGAAGCAAGACTAGCAGCATTTTATAAACTAAAACAGAAAAATGTTAAATTAAATGGAGGGCAATTAAAAGATTTTGACAAGTTGAAAGACGAGTTGATTAGGCAAGAAAGAATACAAGGTGCAGAAAAAGTACTGCAAACTGATGTAGATAAAATTCAAGAATGGTATTCGCCAGCGGCTGTTTTAGGTTTTTCTATTTTTTTAAGTCCGCTATTTGGAGCAATATTATTATCATATAACCTAAAAAAAGCAAATAAAAAACCTCAGGCAAATTATGTTATTATAATTGGGGTTCTATTTTTAGCACTTGGGGCAACTTTAGCATATACTGGTAGAATGACTCAAATAGCTTCAATAGGAATAAGTGTAGTAGCAGGATTAATTTTTATTGAGCTATTTTGGAAAAAACATTTAGGTTATCAAACAAAATATAAACGAAAATCAATATGGAAAGCGCTAATCATAGTGCTTGGAATTGTAGCTTTGTTGGCTGGAATTCAATTTTATCTCAATCCAGAATTATTTAAAGAGCTAGTCAAAATAGCACAAACAAAATAATACTAAAAAAGGCTTAATAGAAGTTGATAGGTTAAATATTTAATGCGGAAGTCAAATTTTGGTATGATAATTGTAATCTAACTAGTGAACTAATTTATAGCTATTATGAAAAATATAATCTTATATATTACCATATTTACAGCTGGATTTTCTGTATTTGCACAACAGGACAACTTAGCTTTAGAGGCAGATCAAAATCCAAACTACGAGATCTCTCAAAATAAGTATACTGATAGTATACAAAAAAGCCACACGCTTTTACAAGGGACTACATTACAAGATACATATAGGGCAATTGACCCTCTTGAAGAGAAAAGAGAATTAAAATCATTAAGGCGACAACATAGAGCGCAACGTCCTTATTGGAGACATCAACGCAGACTAGAACGTATTAGGAATACACAATATTTTGAAAATAATACTTGGGGATGGGGCAATAATTTGAATAACAACTTTTATTCAGGATTTAACAATTTTCATAATAGAAGATTTAATAATTTTTATAAAAGAGGGTTTAATACAAGACATCGCAGAAACATTAGAAATTATAGTTTTGGATATAATGCTTTAAGTTTAGGTGTTTTAGCAGCTTGTCTTTTTTAAAAAAATCAAATTAATACAATCATATTAAAAATATAGAATGAAAAAATCAATAATAGCAATTACCTTTTGTGTACTCGGAATATCATTGTTTACTTCATGTGCCAGAAAAATCACACGTGTAGCAACAGATACTCAAATAGATATAAGTGGACGTTGGAATGATACCGACTCACGTTTAGCAGCTGAAGAATTAACAGATCAAATACTATCAGGAGATTGGCTTACTAATTTTATACAAGAAAAAGGTAAAAAGCCTGTAGTTATAGTAGGTTTAGTTCGCAATAAATCTCATGAGCATATTGAAAGTGAAACCTTTATCAAAGACATTGAAAAAGCAATAATTGGAAAGCAAAAAGCGCGAGTAGTTCAAGGGGGAAAAATGCGCGAAGAGTTAAGAGCAGAGCGCGGAGACCAACAAACAAATGCATCCGTATCCACAGTTAAAAAATTTGGTTTGGAAACAGGAGCAGATTATATGTTACAGGGAAGTATCAATTCAATAGTTGATGCGCACAAGAAGCAAAAAGTAGTTTACTATCAAATAGATTTAGAATTAACAAATTTACAAACAAATGAAAAAGTTTGGATCGGAGATAAAAAGATAAAGAGATTAGTAAGAAACTAAATTTTTAAAGACTCGTAAAAAAGCTTTCCTAGGAAAGCTTTTTTAATAAATACATTATTCCTTATTAAGTATTGCGACAATAAAGTTGTATACGCTCATGAAATACAGTTTTTCACAAATAAATATTCTTTTTTGGTGTAGTTGCTTGTTATTAATTTGTACAAGTTGCGCAACATACAATAGCCAAAGTCAAGTTTTTCAAACAAAGATTCAGCAAGGTGATACCAAATCTGCTTTAACAGCAATTGATAAAAATAAGTTTTTAGCAAAGCCAAGAAATCGATTGTTATATCTTCTTGAAAAAGGGAAAGTAGCCTATTTAGATGGGAACTATAAATTGAGTAATCAGCTATTTAATGAAGCTGATATGAATATCGAAGAAAATAAAAAAGCGGTAGGAAACAAAATAATAGGTGCACTTTTAAATCCAGAGAAAGAAACCTATAAAGGTGAGGATTTTGAAAAAGTAGCAATTCATTACTATAAAGCGCTTAATTATACCTTCCTTAGTAAGTATGACGAAGCTTTAGTAGAAGCAAAAAGAATTTCGCTTCAACTTCAAAAAATAAATGAAGCCTACCCTGAAGGTAAAAAGAACAGATATAAAGATGATGCTTTTGCACTAAACCTACAAGGTTTATTGTATGAAGCATCAGGGGATGTTAATAATGCTTTTATAGCTTATCGAAATGCAGTAGATTTATATTTAGAAAATCAAGGGACATACATAGGAGTTCCAATACCTAAGCAATTAAAGCAAGATGTACTCCGCACAGCAGATATTATGGGATTTTCGAATAATGTAGAGGAGTACGAAAAAAAATTAGGGATTAAGTATAAAAAAGAAAAAAACCAATCAGATCAAGAAGTGGTTGTCTTTTGGGAAAATGGCTTAGTACCTTATAAGGATGAAACTTTTTTTACATTCACAGTTTTACCTGGTGCTGGCTTAGGTTATGCAACAATTATTAATGAAGATTTATCATTAGACCTCCCGTTTCCAACTTTTAATAAAAATAGCTCGACTTTAGATGTATTTAATGTAGCTTTTCCTAAATATGTAGCAAGACAACCTTATTACAATAGCGCTACTATCATTAGTGCAGAAAACACTTATGATTTCCAACTAGCGCAAAATTATGATGAAATTGCTTTTAAAACATTAAAAGACCGTACTGTTCGCGAAATCGGAAAAATGGCATTGCGTATCGCAACAAAAAAGGCAATGCAATACACTGTGCAAAATCAAAATGAAGGTTTAGGAATAGCTCTTAGCTTGGTAAATGCATTAACCGAGAGTGCTGATACTAGAAATTGGCAAAGTTTGCCTAGTAAAATATATTACAGTCGTGTTCCATTAAAAGGAGGAGAAAGTACCTTAAATTTTCAACTTCAATCTTTTTCTAGAGGTAAAAACCAAATTGAAATCAAGGTAGATCAAAAAAAAGGACTTCAATTTAAAAAGGTTTCTTCTAACAAAGTGTATAAATAAGACATAAGTTTTATTTTTGCATCCTATGAAAATTCTACATTTAGATAATAATCACGAATTATTAATAAGTCAATTGATAGCTGCAGGCTATAAAAACGAAGAAGACTATAGCTCTACAAAAGAAGAAGTGGAAAATAAAATAGCTGATTACGAAGGTATTGTAATTCGTAGTCGCTTCAAAGTGGATAAAACATTTATGGATGCGGCAACTAATTTAAAATTTATAGCTAGAGTAGGAGCTGGACTTGAGAGTATTGATTTAAAAGTAGCTGCAGAAAAAGGAATAAGCCTATTTTCTGCACCCGAAGGAAATAGGAATGCAGTAGCAGAACATACTCTAGGTATGATTTTATCTCTATTTAATAAATTGAATAGTGCAGATAGACAAGTAAAAGAAGGGCAATGGCTGCGAGAAGTAAATCGGGGAATTGAACTAGATGGTCTTACGGTAGGTCTTATTGGTTATGGAAACATGGGAAAAGCTTTTGCTAAAAAATTAAGGGGTTTCAATGTTGAGGTGATTTGTTATGATATTAAACCTGACGTAGATGATAGTAATGCCGAGCAAGTGGAATTAAAGGAGCTATTTGAAAAAACAGATGTACTTAGCTTACATACTCCATGGACACCTTTAACCAATCAAATGATAAACAAAGACTTTATATCGAAGTTTAAAAAACCCTTTTGGTTGATAAACACTGCAAGAGGAAAAAGTGTAGTTACTATGGATTTAGTAAAGGCTCTAAAGTCAGGGAAAATTAAAGGAGCAGGCCTAGATGTGTTAGAATATGAGAAGCTTTCCTTTGAGAAATTGTTTTCTAACAACAAAATGCCCACGGAATTTAAAGAATTACTAACCTTTAGTAATGTAATATTGAGTCCTCATGTAGCAGGTTGGACAGTAGAGAGTAAAGAGAAATTAGCACAAACAATAGTAGATAAAATTATTAAGAAGTTCGGAAAACTATAAATATGGACTAAGGTTTGCATATTCGAAAGCTAACACATTTAGATTGGTGTGTGATTTCTTTAGTATACCACAAGAAGGAGTTTTTGTGAGTAACACTACTTTTAAAAGCAAAGTTTAATCTTGGTGTCAATGGAATAGTGATCACCAAGGTTAATGTTGTGTTTTAGCGCACAGCTTAATAGACAAGTAGTTGCTTTTGGAGCCTCATTAAGTTTGTGTTTTTTAGGAGCAGCTCAATTGGAAATAGATATATCTCAAGCCTATCAAAGTTTAGGGGTAGAAGTTTAGTTGTTAAAAAAATCATCAGAATAAGTGAACCTCTAGGTTTTTGATTTATCCAAACTCAAATTGTTAAATCGAATCAAAAAATAATTAGTTTTTAGAAGTTATATTTTCGTGCAACTGGGGAGTAAAAAATCCATCCGTAAAAATGAAATCTGGTAGAATACTATCTTGTTAAAAAAAAGAAGTCAAGTGATAGAGGTTTAATATTTAGAGCCTTTTTCATATTGCAATATGTTTTACGGTTGTAGTTTCTAGACCTTGCAGCCTCACTTGATGGTATTAATCATAATATTCAAAATAAATTTTCAATTCTAAGCAAGCGGTTTGCTTAATATATAGTTTTTTTATATTCTCAATTTACACAAAAGTCAAAGTATACTATTTTATAAGGAATTCTATTGTGTGTTAATAATAGGTAAAGTGTTGTTATCGATTTTTATTAATTAGGGAGGGGGCTATGTACCATATACAATTCATTGGTTGTTCAAGATAGTCTATAATTAAAGTAATATAGAGCAAAGATTTGTTTTAAGTTACTGATTTAGAGGTTTAATAAAAAAGGATAAAAAAAAGTCAAGTA